>TARA_B110000879_G_scaffold33629_1_pt1 | contig 51011 bp, 45 predicted proteins | sample TARA_B110000879 | Tara Oceans TARA_B110000879 (sample SAMEA4398094) | marine metagenome | biome: Polar Biome; feature: [SRF] surface water layer (ENVO:00010504); material: water (ENVO:00002006), including particulate matter (ENVO:01000060) such as... | depth 5 m
AGAGTGCTCTGTAATTTTCGTTACTGCTTATGACAACTTTGCCTTAGATGCTTTTAATGGATGTGCTAGAGGTTATTTATTGAAGCTCGTGGATAAAGAAAAGTTTAAGCATATTGTATCTGACGTTATCCAAAAAATAAGACTTGAAAAAAAGCCAAAAAAAATTCAAATTCGTTAGTTGATGTTAGTATTTGAACTACTAAATTCTGGTCTAGAAAGCTTAGAAGAAGCCATTCACAAAAAAAGGGGGCATTCACAAAAAAACTTAGATGATAGGCAACTATAAAAGTATTTCTTCGTCTTTCTAATTATTGAGCACAATGTCCCAACTGACCTGGACCTTCCTTTTTCTATTTCCTTTTTAGTTTAAAAAACTCCTTAAGAAGCATAGCTGCCTCCGCAGCCTTGACTCCTGATACCACCTTCGTTTTTTTATGTAAAACCTCCTTTTCAAGCATGGAAAATCCTCTTTTTGTATCAGAAGCTCCAAAAACAATTTTATCTATTTGCGACCAAGCCAGTGCGCCTGCACACATAACGCAGGGCTCTAAAGTCACATACATCGTGCACCCAATCAAATACTTGCCGCCTAGGTAATCCGCAGCAGCGGTAATGGCTTGCATCTCAGCATGAGCTGTTACATCATTCAATCGTTGTGTTAAATTGTGCGCCCTAGCTATTATTCTACCATTTGCCACTACAATTGCTCCAACTGGAACCTCGCCCAAATGAGATGCTTTTTCAGCTTCCATAAGCGCCATTTCCATGAAGCTTTCATGTTGTTTATTAATATCCTCCATACTAGCGGCAAATATAGACTTGAAGCAGCAAATTCACTAAAGAAACCCTAATTTTGCAGCTCATTAATTTGCTTGAAAAATGTACAGATCACACACTTGCGGACAGCTACGAATAGAAGATAAGGGTAACCAAACAAAACTTGCTGGATGGGTTCAAAAATCACGCGATTTGGGTGGAATGACATTTATTGATTTACGTGACCGATATGGCTTAACTCAGCTTGCTTTCAATATGGAAGTAAATAAAGATTTGTGTGCAAAAGCACGTGAGCTAGGGCGTGAATTTGTTGTTCAAATTGAAGGCGAAGTGGTTGAGCGCGAAAGTAAAAATAAGAAAATGCCTACCGGTGAAATTGAAATTAATGTTTCTGCAATAAAGATTCTAAACGCTGCTAAAACACCCCCCTTCACCATTGAAAATGAAACTGACGGTGGTGAAGATATTCGCATGAAGTATCGTTATTTAGATTTGAGGAGAAACCCACTTCAAGATAAAATCAGATTGCGTCATCAAGTAGGAATTCAAACTAGAAGTTATTTGAATGATATTGGGTTTTACGAAATTGAAACTCCTTATTTAATTAAATCTACTCCAGAAGGAGCTCGGGATTTTGTTGTGCCTTCTCGTATGAACGAAAACGAGTTTTATGCACTTCCTCAATCACCCCAGACATTTAAGCAGCTGCTTATGATAAGTGGTTTTGATAAATATTTTCAGATCGTAAAATGTTTTAGAGATGAAGACCTCAGAGCAGACAGACAGCCTGAATTTACTCAAATCGATTGCGAAATGAGTTTTGTCGATAGGGAGGATGTACTCAATACTTTTGAAGGATTGACTAAGCATTTATTCTCAAAAATCAGAAATGTAGAATTACCCATTTTTCCAAGAATGGACTATGATGATGCCATAGAGAATTACGGAATTGATAAACCAGATGTCCGGTTCGAAATGACCATCAAAAATCTAAATGACGTAGCGCAAAATAAAGGATTTCAAGTATTTGATTCTGCCGAATTTATTGGTGGGATTTGTGCTACTGGATCTGCTAATTACACTAGGAAACAATTAGATGCACTCACCGAATGGGTGAAGCGACCCCAAATTGGAGCTAAAGGATTAGTTTACGTAAAGTTCAATGAAGATGGAACTTTGAAGTCTTCAGTAGATAAATTCTTCGATCAAGACGCACTAAAAATATGGGCAGAATCTATGAATGCCAAGCCTGGAGATTTATTATTGGTATTAAGCGGAAATAAAGATGCTACACTAAAACAATTGGGTGAATTGAGACTGGAAATGGGCAATCGATTGGAATTGAGAGATCCTAATATATTCAAGCCGTTATGGGTAATCAATTTTCCATTAGTTGAAAAAATTGAAGAAACAGGACATTGGCATGCAATGCACCACCCTTTTACTTCTCCAAATCCAGAAGATGAACCTCTAATGGAAACGGACCCTGGGGCAATACGGGCAAACGCCTATGATCTGGTTATCAATGGTGTAGAAGTAGGTGGCGGTTCTATTAGAATACACGATAAAAGTCTACAACAAAAAATGTTTGACCTCTTAGGTTTTACTCCTGAAGAAGCCAATGATCAATTTGGGTTCTTAATGAACGCTTTTGAATATGGTGCACCTCCTCATGGTGGGGTTGCTTTTGGTTTTGACAGACTATGTGCTCTTATGGGCGGAACTGATTCGATAAGAGATTATATCGCTTTCCCAAAAAACAACTCTGGTAGAGATGTTATGATCGATGCTCCCTCTTTATTAGCAGCTGAACAGTTAGATGAACTAAAAATATCGACGTTAAAAGGTTAAGCACCTTACAAGAGGTGTTCTTCAACGAAACCTTCAACTTTAGGTTTCGTTAGAATTTTAGGCATATTTTTTTACTTTCCAACTATTTATTCGGGTGATTGCGAAGTACATTTAGTTTTCGGGAGGTGTCGCTACGAGTACAAAGGACAACCAAACCGTGCAAATTAACTATTAAATGGGTTAGTGAATATTCCCAGCTTAGTAAAAGCTCAAGATTTCAAGAGTATGGCCATAGGCTATAATAGCCTTGGAACCATTTATAAAACTAATTCCGATTGCGATAATGCAATAATATACTATCGCCTTTCGATATTAAATATACCAAACTTAATTACCCAAATGGTATAAGAGTGGGGACTGTAAACAATTGTGAATCCGCCTTTTTTTTATTACAATCAGCATCAAAAACAACCGATTCACGAAGAAGATACAGTTTTTATAGATATTTATCTGCCCATTAGAAATGGCTTTTGGCATTAAGTACAAATAAATAAAAATTTTGAAAGCATTTACGTCCTTAACTTATCCAGACGCAATGAAAGTGGTATTATTCAGACTCTAATGGCTGCTGATTCTGATGTTTATATTATTAAAAATCAGATAGATAAGCACTGGAAAAAGGCATTCGAACAGTATGTAGAGTAGCGCCTCTTCTCTCAACTGATGCGACAATGAGCTTACTCAATCAGAATAGTAAACACAATTCAAGTGGTGAACTTACTGAAGAAGAAAAAGACCTAAACGCACTGACCTTGAGAAAAAACGTGTATAATTTTGCTAGTCTCTTTCGGGTTGTAATTGAGAGGGGTTAGTAAGGTAAAATTAAACCCAAGCATTTATTAACCAATCTACATAATGCCAAAGAGTCATTAAACCTAGAAATATCAACGGAACTTCCTATTCATGTGTCGGTTAAGATATTCAAACGAATAAAGTATCACAGACAGAAAGTTAATTGCAAAAAAAAGGCCTTTAGGTCCTTTGTATATTATTACACTGTAAGTATCTCTTTTTCTTTTTCATTGAGCACATCCTCCACTTTCTTGGAGTACACGTCAGTCAGTTTTTGAATCTGATCTTCACCATCCTTTGCGATATCCTCAGCAAGACCATCACCTTTCAGTTTCTTTATTTCGTCGTTAGCATCCTTTCGAGCATTACGGATTGAAATCTTAGCGTGCTCACCTTCTCCTTTAGTTTGTTTTACCAAACTCATTCTACGTTCTTCTGTTAACGCAGGAAGATTTATAATAATTACCTCTCCATTATTGTGAGGTGTCAATCCCATATTAGAATTGATAATTGCTCTTTCTATATGCTGAAGCATTGGCTTTTCCCATGGTTGAATCGAAATCATCCTTGCATCCGGTGTATTCACATTAGAAACCTGATTCAATGGAGTCATAGTACCATAATAGTCTACCATGATTCCATCCATCATCCTAGGAGTTGCCTTACCAGCACGAATCTTACTTAATTCTTTTACTAAGTGAGATATGGACTCATCCATTGACTCCTTAGCCATATCGAAAACCATTTCTAATTCTTCTTCCATCTTCTTCTCTTAACCTTCTACAATAGTACCTATTTCCTCACCTACAACTACTTTACGCAAGTTACCTGGCTCATTCATGTCAAATACAATAATCGGTAAATCGTTTTCATGGCAGAGCGTAAATGCTGTCATGTCCATAACGTCTAACCCTTTTGCCATTACCTCTTTAAAAGTAACGGAATCAAACTTCTCGGCGTTGGGGTCTTTCTCAGGATCTGCAGTATAAATTCCATCTACTCGAGTTCCCTTTAAAATCACTTCAGCATTAATTTCTACTGCTCTCAGAGCAGCTGCAGTATCTGTTGTAAAATATGGATTGCCAGTTCCTGCTCCAAAAATTACCACTCGTCCTTTTTCCAAGTGACGAACAGCTCTTCTCTTAATGAAGGGCTCCGCTATTTGTTCCATTTTGATAGCAGACAACAATCTAGTTTTAACACCTGCTCCTTCCAGCGCACTTTGTAATGCCATAGAATTGATTACAGTCGCTAGCATTCCCATGTAGTCGCCTTGCACCCTATCAATTGCGCCATTAACGTCCTGAACACCTCTAAAAATATTACCGCCGCCAATTACGATAGCGACTTCTATTCCTACTTCTTGAATTTCCTTAATGTCTTGAGCATACTTATATAATCGACTGTGATCAATACCAAAATCTTTTGCTCCCATAAGGGCCTCTCCGCTCAACTTTAATAAAATTCTTTTGTACTTCATTTGTTGTATTTGAAAGCGAAAATTAGGACAAAAAAAAAGAGAATTTTTAAAATTCTCTTTTCTTATTTGTTGTTTTATGAAAGGGTTATTAACTTAAACCCTGTTACGTGAAGATCGTTGTCGACCTCGTTGAGATATTGCTTAACTGATTTCTTAGAAGTTTTTATAAACTCCTGATTCATCAATGTCCGTTCTTTTAAGAACTTACCCAATTTGCCTTGAGCAATTTTTCCAGCCATTTCAGCAGGTTTACCTTCAGCAAGAGCCAATTCAGTACCGATTTCAATTTCCTTAGCTTTAACTTCTTCTGATACTTCAGATTCGTCAAGAGCAATAGGACTCATAGCTGCAACTTGCATTGCTAAATCTCGTCCAACTTCTGCATTATCTTTAGTTAAAGCAACGATAGCAGCAGTTCTGTTACCTGGGTGATTGTATGCTACTACTTTTTCAGCAGACAACAAACCATAATCAGAAACTTCAAGCTTCTCACCAATTTTACCCATCTGCTCTTCAATTACATCAGAAACAGTTCTACCGTTCCAGTCAGCATTGTATAATTCCTCTTTAGTAGCTGGTAATTTAGACAATGCTAAATCAGCTAACCCTTCAACGAAATCAACAAACTGTTGGTTCTTAGCGACGAAGTCAGTTTCACAATTCAATACTAAATTGATTCCTGTTTTTCCGTCTTCAGTAGTCTTTGCAATGACATACCCTTCAGAAGCATCATTATCTCCACGCTTAGCGGCAATTTTCTGACCCTTCTTTCTAAGTAAATCAATTGCTTTTTCAAAGTCACCGTCAGCTTCGACTAGTGCTTTCTTGCAATCCATCAAACCTAATCCGGTTTGTTTTCTCAATTTATTAACGTCTGCTGCTGTAATAGCCATCTTAGAAATTCGTTAAGGTTTTTATTTTGCTTCTTCTTTTTTTTCCACTGCAACTGCTTCAGTCTTCACTTCAGCTTTCGCCTCTGTTTTTGATTCTGCTTTTACTTCAGTCTCAACTTTTGGCTTTTCAACAGTTTTCTTAACTTCTTTAGAAGCTTTTCTTTCTGATAGACCTTCGTTGACAGCTTCAACAACTATATCCATAATTTTAGTTATAGATTTTGCAGCATCATCATTTGCAGGTATAGGAAAATCAATCAACTTAGGATCGGAATTCGTATCAACAATTGCAAAAGTTGGAATATTCAAACGTTTTGCTTCCTTTACAGCAATATGCTCTTTTTTAACATCAACAATAAAAAGAGCCGCTGGTAGACGATTCAACTCGGAAATAGAGCCTAAATTCTTCTCTAATTTCTCTTTTTGACGTTTCAGTAAAAGTCTTTCTTTTTTGTTTACTCCAGTCGCTTCTGGATCGCTCAATATTTTTTCGATTTGGCTCATCTTTCGAATTGCCTTTCGAATTGTAACGAAGTTGGTTAACATACCGCCTGTCCATCTTTCAGTAACAAACGGCATATCCATTGCTTCAGCTGCACTTGAGATTGCTTCTCTAGCTTGCTTTTTAGTAGCAACAAACATCACTTTCTTTCCAGAAGCAGCTATTTGTTTTAAGGCATTACAGGCCTCATCTAATTTTGCAACGGTTTTATGTAAATCTATTACGTGAATTCCATTGCGCTCCATAAAAATGTAAGGAGCCATATTTGGATTCCACTTTCTTTTTAGGTGACCAAAATGCACACCTGCCTCAAGGAGGTCTTGATAATTAGTTCTCGCCATTTCGACTGAATTTTGAAACACCTAGAATCTGCTAGGCCAGGTTATCGCTCACTTTCCGTCGACTCCACTAATTAGGAGCATCCTGAATAGCCAGGATTGGATGCTAAGCTTTAAAAAAATATTAACGCTTGCTAAATTGAAATTTCTTCCGAGCTTTTTTCTGTCCTGGCTTCTTACGTTCAACCATTCTAGGGTCACGAGTCATGAGTCCTTCTCCACGAAGTACCGACTTATATTCCTCATTAATTTCAACCAAAGCTCTAGATATACCTAACGCAATTGCGTCAGCTTGACCAGAAATACCACCACCATGGGCGTTTACTTTAACATCGTATTTACCAGTGTTCTCTGTAGCAACAAATGGTCTGTTGATTACTTGAACTAACATATCTGATGAAAAATAATCTTTCACATCACGCTTGTTAATGGTAATTTTTCCTTTTCCTTCAGACAGGTAAACTCTCGCTACCGATTTTTTTCTTCTGCCTAACGTATTAATAACGGCCATATAAATTACTTAATGCTGTTGATATCAAATGTTGCAGGCTTTTGAGCTTCTTGATTGTGCTCTGTACCAGCATATACTTTCAAGTTTCTAAAAAGAGCGCTTCCTAATTTATTTTTAGGTAACATTCCTTTAATAGACTTTTCTAATACACGGTGTGGGTGCTTTTCTAACATCACCTTTACCGGAGTACTTCTTTGTCCACCTGGATAACCAGTGTGGCGCAAATACTCTTTTGTGTCCATTTTATTCCCACTCAATACAATTTTCTCTGCATTGATAACTATTACGTTATCGCCACAGTCTGCATGCGGTGAGAATGATGGTTTATGTTTTCCTCTTAAAAGTTGTGCAACTCTTGAGGAAAATCTTCCTAATGTCTGTCCTTCTGCGTCAACTAACAACCAGTTTTTACCTGCTGTCTCCTTGTTAACGTATGTTGTTTTATAGCTTACTGTATCCAATTTCATTCAGTTTAAGCGTAATCAATAAATAAATACACCCCCAAAAACGGGGGTGCAAATTTAGAATTTATTTTCTTTCAAAACAAAACTTTATTCAGTATAAAATCCACCTATTTGTTTTGACATATTTTGAGCGCAAAAAATCAATTTAAAAATCTAAAAATCAACTAGTTGCAGTCACTGTTTAATAAAGCTACTATAGAGATATCAACAGTAGGCCACAGTTTGGAAATGCCATCCTCGCCTTTATGCAGGTCATCACACACTTTATTTAAAGCCGCAATTGCCGCGTTTCCATCCCAATTTCCAACATCGATTGTTCCCATTAAACTTACCTGAGCTCCTTCAATTTTATAACTAACTTCCTGTTGAAATGTTGAATCATTCATAGAAAGACTTACCATAGCAGTTCCTTCTTCACTGTTTCCTTTCATACTCATTATACTTCCAGAAATCATTTCTGTATTGATCAGAGTACCAAAAAACGACTCAACAATTTTCATGTCTCTATCAGAGTTATTAGTGTTTGTCGAACTAATTGGTATGTTGAATGTTAGTCCACCTAACATCTTTTCCGGAGAATCAACTGAGCCCATTGTGGTAACGATTACCGAGTCAAATTTCCCGCCAACACCTGCTTTCTCTGTAAATTTAAACGCTGTCCATGATGCAGTAACTCCATCAGCATTGTATGAATAGTTACAAGCCTGTTCGGCTAACTTAACTTCCTTCTTTTCTGTTTTCGTTTCTTCTTTTCCACCTTCAGAACCACAAGCTGTTAGCGCAAGTGCTGAAACGAATAAAATTCCTTTATTAAATTTCATATTTGTGTTTTTTTGAAATACAAAAATAAGATAGTTAAGCCCTGAGTTAAACTGTCCTAAGTAATTTAGTAATACTTGTTTTCCTGAATTTTTACAAGCACATTTGACATGATATTTTAAAAGTAACATGCAACCTATTTGCACATACATTTTTTTACTTTTTCTATTAGTTGGGCAAACAGCTAAAAGTCAAGATGTTATTGATGTAACTCTCAAGTTTGAACACCTAGAAACTAGCAATGGTTCTGTATTGTTATTAATACAGGAGGAAGGCGGAAAAGATGTTTCTAAATTAGTGCTCCCAATTCACAACAAAGTAGCCGAGAAAACGATAGAATTGGCCGCAGGTAAATACGGGTTTTCAGCTTACCATGATGTCAATGCAAATGAAAAACTCGATTTGAATTTTTTTGGAGCTCCAACCGAAGCTTATGGTTTTTCGAACAATGCTCGTGGCACCTTCAGTAAACCAAGCTTCTCAGAAACTCTTGTTGATGTTTCTAAAAACAGAATAATTAAATTTAAATTAGAATGAATTTAATTTCAATAAAAGACGCTCTAGAAAAGGTAATTAAACATGTTGGATCAGGAAATGTATCTTCAAATGATCTTTTAAATTCGGTCAATCATTATTTGGCTGAGGACGTTATTTCCTCCATCGATTTGCCGGGCTTCAATAATTCAGCGATGGATGGCTACGTTTTTAGAATAGAAGATTACCAAAAAGGTATTCGAACATTTAACAAAACATTTGAAGTAAAAGCTGGAGATCAAATCCCAAAAAATCTTTCTGCAAATAACTGTTTTAGAATTTTCACTGGTGCCCCTGTTCCTAAAAATGGAACATTAGTTATCATGCAGGAACATATATCTGCAAATGGCAATCAAGTTACCATCGAAGAAGAAGACTCCAACTACTTTCAGAATATAAGAAGTCAAGGCGAACAAATAAAAAAGGGAGAAATAGCCCTCAAAAAAGGTGCTAAACTCTTCCCAGCAGCCATTGGTTATTTAGCATCTTTAGGGTTTTCCAAAATTAAAACTTTCGCGCATCCAAGGACTTCAATTCTGACTACTGGTGATGAATTAATTAAACCAGGAAAGCCGCTTGAATCAGGTAAAATCTACGAATCAAACTCTTATGCATTAGCCTCAGCCTTTAAAAATGAAGGAATTAATCCTGCAATAATTAGTGGGATTCCTGATAATTATTCGGAAACATTAGCTTGTATTAAAGAGCAAATAGAAAAAAACAATTTCATTATTCTTACTGGCGGAATTTCAGTTGGAGATTATGATTTTGTAGGCAAGGCGCTTAAAGAACTTGGAGTTGAAACTCATTTTTACAAAGTGAACCAAAAGCCTGGAAAACCTTTCTTTTTTGGAAAAAAAGGAAGTTGCAGCATCTTTGCTTTGCCAGGGAATCCTGCAGCAGCAATGACCTGTTTCTATTATTACGTAAGACCAGCAATTCGAGCGTTTATGGGAGACAAAGGTCCAAAATCAAAATCGCTGCAACTCCCTTTGAATAAGGATTATCAAGTTAAAGGAACTAGAGATTTGTTGCTAAAATCAAGGATTGAAGATAGTAAGATTGAAATTCTAGACGGACAAAGCAGCAACATGATGCACACTTTTGCTTTGGCTAATTCAATTACCCAAATTTCAGCCGACAAAAAACTTTATAAAGCTGGAGAACACGTCTCGGTTTTCCCTTTCTAAGTCACCCAATTTTGGATGTTAAAAAAACCTAGAGGAGCAACAAATTTCGCGCTTCTACTTTTACACCTTTGAAATAGTGATGATGTTGGTATGCGGTTAGTTGATAATCGACTCCAAAATAAAAATTTAGATTGACGGGAATCATTAAAAAATTAGCTGGACAAACAGCATTGTATGGATTGAGCAGCATTTTGCCGCGGTTTCTTAACTATGGTTTAGTACCGCTACATACTAAAATGTTTATCCCTTACCAGTACGGTATCATTACAGAAATGTATGCATACGTAGCCTTTCTAGTCGTTTTATTGACCTATGGAATGGAAACTGCTTACTTCAGGTTTACCAACAAAGAAGGTAACGAAGAGTTGGTTGTTTTTGGGACTATTCTTCGATCGATTACAACTACAAGTTTTATTTTCATTGCCTCGGCTATCTTCTTTCAACAAGGGATTGCCGAATGGCTCAGGTACCCGAATCATTCTGAATATGTAGCTTGGTTTGCAGTTATTATAGGGTTCGATGCTATTTCTGCTATTCCATTAGCGCGCTTAAGACACCAGAATAAACCGTTAAAATTTGCCACCATTAATATAAGTTCAGTTTTTGTAAACGTAGGATTAAACTTCTTTTTCTTAGGCTACTGCATGGCTAATTATAAAGCAGGAAATACCAACATTCTAATTGACACTTTATACAATCCTGAAATTGGCGTAGGTTATGTTTTTATATCTAATCTGGCTGCAAGTATTTTTAGGATTTTAATGAGCATACCAACTTTTTACGGTGTTAAATTAACCTTCAATCTTTCGCTTCTAAAAAAGCTATTAATCTACGGGTCTCCTTTATTAATTGCGGGTCTTGCTGGTATAGCAAATGAAACATTAGACCGTATTCTTCTTAAGCGCATTCTTTATGATTCCATAGGAGAGTTACAAGCTATGAGTCAGCTCGGGATTTACGGAGCTTGTTACAAATTATCGATAATCATCACCCTTTTTATCCAAGCATTCAGGTATGCCGCCGAGCCGTTTTTCTTTGCTCAAGCAAAAAACAAAAACGCTCCTGAGGTCTATGCAAATGTGATGAACTATTTCGTAGCAGTCTGTGGCCTAATATTTTTGGGAGTCACGCTTTACCTAGACATAATAAAATACTTTATTCCTAATACCGATTATTGGGAAGGGTTAAAGGTGGTTCCGATTCTTTTATTGGCGAACATTTGTTTAGGTATTTACTTTAATCAGTCTATTTGGTATAAAATGACCGATAAAACAAAGTATGGTGCATACATAGCAATTGGCGGAGCAGTTATTACCATTGGCTTAAACCTTCTTTTGATTCCAACAATGGGCTATATGGGATCGGCTTGGACAACTTTAGTCGTTTATGCGCTAATGGTGATTAGCTCTTATTTCCTGGGCCAAAAACATTTTCCAGTTCCATATAATTTGACAAAAATTGGAAGCTATCTTGGTACGGCTTTAATCCTGTTTTTTGGAGGAACTTGGCTGCAAAACGAATACGGATTTGAATATTTAATTGCTACGGTCGCTATTCTGCTTTTTGTGGGAATGGTGTATTGGTCCGAAGTAAAAATGACTAAAACAACAATTACAAATGAATCTTGAGGTTATAAATAAGAGCAAACATGCCCTTCCAGAATATGCTACTAGTCAATCTGCGGGGTTAGATTTAAGGGCAAATATTGATGAACCAATAACCTTAAAACCTTTGGAAAGGACGATTATTCAAACAGGGTTGCACATTGCTTTAGAGCCTGGGTTTGAGGCACAAGTTCGCCCAAGAAGTGGGTTAGCGGCCAAGCATGGCATCACCGTTTTAAACTCTCCAGGAACTATAGACGCGGATTATCGTGGAGATATTGGTGTAATTTTATGCAACTGTTCTAATCAAGATTTTATTGTTGAAGATGGCGAGCGCATCGCTCAGCTAGTTGTTGCAAAACATGAAACTGTTGAATGGACAGCTGTTGAAGTTCTTTCTGATACCGATAGAGGAGCCGGCGGATTTGGTCATACTGGAAAAAAATAAAAACATGAAAAGACTATTTAATCTAGGAATTATCGCGTTGATTATAGTGCTTTCGAGTGCTTGTAATAAATGCAAAAAATTAGATTGTAAAAACGACGCTACTTGCGAAAAGCGAGAAGGTATTTGCAATTGCAATTATTTGTTTTCTGGTGAATTGTGTGAAGAAGAAATTCGGACAAATTACGTTGGGATTTATGAAGGAATAATTTCTTTTCCAAACCCTACCCCTTCGAACCCTTTTAATACTGAACAAACCGACATGTCTGTAAACGTGTTTATTCAAGGAAGTGATGCTGAAGGACTAGGTGTTAACTTTGTTTTCTGGGGCACTAATTATGAATTGACAGGTGACCTGACAGCAGAAGATACATTTACTTTTAATGCTAAAAAAATGTCTGGGGATGTTTTTGGTGATATCACTATTCTCTCAACTAGTAATGGAAATTTTAGCAGAGATGCTTTAAATTCTACTATCAACATTCGATTAGAAGATACTCCACAGTTTCCAATAAGCCTAACATTTGCAGGATCAAAATAAATGCTCTCATGATTTCTAAGAAGCATATTGAAAATGCGCATCTACGCATTCAGCCACACATTCACAATACTCCGATTCTAACGAGCTCTAAACTCAATGCTTTGGCTGGTGCCGAGCTTTTTTTTAAATGTGAAAACTTCCAGAAAGTTGGAGCTTTCAAGCCACGAGGTGCAATAAACTTTGCCTTGCAATTAACCCAAGAAGAACTGAAGAATGGCCTCTGCACACATTCAAGCGGAAATCATGCTCAGGCAGTAGCGTTGGCAGCTCAATTACTAAATATAAGTGCCCATATCGTAATGCCAGAAACGGCTCCAGAAGTGAAGGTATTAGCAACTAAAGGCTATGGTGCAACCGTTACGTTTTGCGCACCAAATCTTCAAGCAAGAGAAGAGACCTTAGCGGAGGTTCAACAAAAAACTAATGCTATTTTTATACCGCCTTACAACCACGAATGGATAATTGAAGGCCAGGCAACTTGTGCTAAAGAGATTTTTGAAGAAATAAATTATCTTGATTATTTACTAACGCCTGTTGGCGGCGGCGGATTGCTCGCGGGCAGTGCCTTAGCTGCTAATTACTTTTCGCCGAAAACAACTTTAGTTGCTGCTGAACCCGAAGGTGCTGACGATGCCTATCGGTCTTTTCTATCTGGTGTTTTAGTTCCTTCCGAAAATCCACAAACTATAGCAGATGGATTGCTTACCTCTTTAGGGCCAATCAATTTTGAGCTAATAAAAAAACATGTTTCAGAAATTAAACTAGTGACTGATGATGAAATCATTGTAGCAATGAAGCTCATCTTTCTGCATCTGAAAATTGTAATAGAACCAAGTTCGGCAACGGTATTTGCATTAGTTCTTAAGCACAAAGAATTTTTTAAAGGAAAAAAAATCGCCTTAATTCTTAGCGGAGGAAATGTAGATTTAGCGCATTTGCCTTTTTAGGACCCTTGCCATTAATTACTCCTATACTCTCCAAATATCAGAAATCTAATCCTTCCCAATGGAGAAGTTATCAAGCCGATGTATGATAGAAATACTCTTCCTCAACCCTCTTTAAATAATAGCACTTCTGAATAGCTAATTCACACAAAACGCCAAATGAAATTTTAGTTCATTATCAGTTCCAAAATGACGCATGAGAGTAATACCTAATAAGCCCTATCGTTATTTCCTTCGTAATAATATTGGTAAGATTTATTCACTACTCGGTTGCCGCCTGGAGTAGGATAATTACCTGAAAAATACCAGTCTCCCGAATGATTTGGACATGCAACATGCAATCCTTCAATAGATTGGAAAATAACCTCCACAGCAGTTTTACAATCGGGTGGTGTAACTAATTCAGCAACTTTAGTTGAAATTTCTTCCATTTTGAAAGCTGAATAAATCTCTTTCACTACATTGATTTGCTGATCCATTGGCAAAGCCAACTGTTCTTTTGCTTTTATATAAACCTGCTTCATTATCTTTTCATTGCCACGTTCTTTATGCAGCTCAACAGCAGCTCTAAAAGCAATAAAATCACCCATTCGAGCCATGTCTATTCCATAACAATCTGGATATCGAATTTGAGGAGCAGAAGACACAATAACAATCTTTCTTGGCTCCAAACGGTCTAACATTCGAATGATGCTTTTCTCAAGTGTAGTACCACGAACAATGGAATCATCAATCATTACCAAAGCATCTTTCTTTGGCACAATAGATCCGTATGTAATGTCATAAACGTGCGCTACTAAATCATCTCGGCCGTCATCTTGAGTAATGAAGGTTCTAAGCTTAGCATCTTTAATGGCAACCTTTTCAACTCGAATCTGCTGGTCAAGAATTTCTTCTATTTGCTTTTGAGTAATACCGGTACCCAACTGCACCAATTTCTTAGATTTTTGCCTATTCAGCAAGGTATTCATCCCTTCTACCAAACCTAAAAATGAGGTCTCAGCAGTATTTGGAATAAACGAAAAAACAGCGTTTTTATGGTCGCTTTCAATAGCCTTCATTACCTGAGGAACTAATGATCGGCCTAAGTTTTTACGCTCTTTGTAAATGTCTAAATCACTTCCACGAGAAAAATAAATGCGTTCGAAAGTACATGCCGTTTTCGAAGTGCTTTCTATGATATTCTCCTCAGTAATGGTTCCATTTTTCTTAAGAATTAAAGCATTTCCAGGACCCAATTCTTGAACATCTTCTGCCTTAATATTTAATGCAGTTTGAATAGCTGGTCGCTCAGAAGCAACTACAGCAATTTCGTCATCTTGGTAATAAAAAGCTGGGCGAATTCCGTTAGGATCTCTAAACACAAACGCATCTCCATGACCAATCATTCCAGACATTACATAACCACCATCAAAATCTTCTGCAGAATTTTTCAGGATTTGGACCACATCCAAATTCTCTGAAATCTTCTCTGTTATCTCTTGGTTGGAGTAACCTAATGCCTTGTACTTGTCGAATAATTCTTCATTTTCGACATCTAAAAAGTGCCCGATTTTTTCCAAAACTGTTACCGTATCTGCTTTCTCTTTTGGATGCTGTCCAAGCTTCACCAAAAGATCAAATTGCTCATCAACATTAGTCATATTGAAGTTTCCAGCAACCACTAAGTTTCTAGTTTTCCAATTGTTTTGTCTTAAAAACGGATGGCAAGCTTCTATAGCGTTATTACCATACGTTCCATAACGTAAATGTCCTAAGAACAGCTCACCACTGAAAGGTGCATTTTCTTTTAACCAATAAGGATCTTTTCCTAACTCGTGGTTTTCTCCAATACGTTCTTCAAATCGCTTATAAATGTGTTCAAAAACGTCTTGAATTGGCTTGTTAGAAATCGACCGCTGTCTCGAAATATATCGTTTACCTGGGGCGACATCGAGTTTAATGTTTGCCACTCCTACTCCATCTTGACCGCGATTGTGCTGCTTTTCCATAAGCAAGTACAATTTGTTTAGGCCGTAGTGAGCAGTTCCATATTTTTTCTGGTAGTAGTCTAGTGGTTTGAGTAATCGAATGAGGGCGATACCGCATTCGTGCTTGATGAAATCACTCATAAATTTATTGTGGCAATGTTTATAATCTTTGCTCTACAAATTTAGGATTTATTCTAGGTTAGCTTGGTGTATTCTCGTGTCAAAATGTATTGAAATTGACTTATTTAAACTGATACAACCATTGCGCAGGATTCATGGTAGTTTGGCCTTTCCAGAGCTCGAAATGAACATGCGTTTGACCCTTTTGTTGATTGGTTTTAGCCTTACCAATTTCTTGTTTGGTGGTCAGCTTATCTCCTTTTTGCACAAAAACATCTACCAAGTTAGCGTATACACTTATATAAGCACCATGCCTTACCATAACCGCTTTTCCACTGCCCGGGAGCACAATAACTCCTGACACTTCTCCTTCAAAAACGGCTCTAGCTTTACCGTCACCGTTTGTGCTTATATCCACACCATTATTATAAATTTTGATTCCTTTAAGAACAGGATGCCAGTGTTCGCCATAGTAAGCTGTAACCACTCCTTTTGAAGTTGGCCAAGGTAGCTTGCCTTTATTGTTCTCGAAATTGCTGGACAAAGCTTTGGCTTCAGGCGTAAGTACGTATTTTCCTTTGCCTTTTCTCCCTTTGTTGGTTTTTTCTATTTCTATTTGGATTATTCTTTGAATTGCTTTTTGAAGTTTTCGAGATTCTTTTTCATTTTTCTTTATCTCATCCTTAAGCTCTTTTTCTTTAGAGTTTAAATCATTGAATAATTTTTGTTTCTCTCCTATATCCTCAGAGAGCGTATTCCGTTCTTGCTTAGTATTCACAATCAACAGTTCCTTTTCTACTTTCTTTTCTTCTAGTCTAGTAATCTGTGTGTCCAATTGTGTTTTAGTCAAAGTAATCTGTTCGGCCTGAGCTTGCCTGAACTGGCTGTATTGCTGTAAATACTTCAGTCGTTTATAAGCTTGGTTAAAATCTTCACTTGCAAAAACGAACATAATTTTATCATAGGAACTACGCGTTTTGTAAGCGTTATAAATCATTTTAGCGTACTCATCTTTAAGTGCTTTTAACTCATCTTCTTTTCTATAAATTTCGTTTTTGGTTGCATCGATCTCTCCTTCAATCAACTGCATTTCAGATCTCAATGTAGAAATCAAATTCTCGCGATTCTTGATTTTCATCCGAACCAATACCAATTGATTTAAACTCTTTTTCTTTGTTTTTTTGGTTTCCTTAAGCAGCTCATTTTTATAATCGATCTCTTTACGGATTTTCGATTTTTCTTTTTCTAACGCAGTCCTAGATTTTTGAGCATAGGTACTTGAGGTGCTAAAAACAAGCACCAAGCCAAACATAAGAAGCCTAAAAAAGTGACTCATACTTCAAGGATATTGATAATGGATAGGATTGCGTTTCTGGTTGAGTAATTTTCAAATTCTCTGCTTCAAATGACATTCTCTTAGCTCCTATAATCACATAATTTGCCTTAACAGGAATGGGTATTCCATTGGTAGTTTTACGCTCCAATATTTCAGAAGTAAAACTCTTCTTAGTTTTTGATTCTGATATTTTACTCTTAGCAATTAAGAAATCTTCACCCGCGTACCACTCAGTGTATATCTGCTGTTGAGTTTTTATTTCTCCTTTGGATTTTTTAAACTCTAATTCGCTTAGTCCTGCAACTATATAATTCCCTTTTGAGGTATAGGAGCGTACTTTCTTGTATTTACTTTGATCATAAGGTTCTCCTAAAATTGTTGCTTGTAACGAAGAAAAATTGAACGGCACATTGTATAAATTTTGAATAAATGTATAGCCTCCTAGGTAGTATTTTTCATTTTTTCGGTCTATCATTTTCACGCTATCCTGTGTGAAAACAAAGCGCGCAACCTCAACCTTATAATACGTAGCAGATATCCAAATAATACTATCTCGTTTCATTCGAATATGCATTTTGAAAGAATCAGAAAGCTTGGGTGTTTTAAAATAAACTTTGGATTTTATAGCTAAAAGGCCCTTAATTTTTGGGTTAGTACTGTTCTTTACTAATATCTCTTGAGGCGTAAGCTTATAAAGGTTACTGCGCTTTCTATTAATTTCTTGCGTCGTCTTACATGAAAATAATACCGTGCTAAAAAGCATTAAAAAAAGAAATCCTAATTGTTTCATATTCTAGGGAATGTAGATTTTCTTTTTGATTTTTTCATCAATCTTATTTGAAGCATCTCCCATTTCCTTAGCCATGTTCCAATGCTTTAAAGCTCCTTCAATATCATTTAGACGAAAGAGAATGTCACCATAATGCTCCACCAAAACTCCTTGTGTATTTCCGCCATTGTTCAGCGCAACTTCCATGTACTTCTTTGCTTCCTCGTATTCTTGATTCATAAACAATATCCAAGCATATGTATCCAAATAAATTGCTGAATTGGGTTCTTGTTCAATTGTCTTTTTAGACATGGTTTTGGCCTGCTCCAGTTTCTCGCCTCTTAGCGATAAGTAATAACTGTAGTTGTTAAGCACTAATATATTATTGGGTTCTAATTCCAAACTCTTATCGAAATTAGCGTCGGAATTTTTATAGTTCTTCAAATTATGGTAGGCCTCGCCTAATGTCGAATAAAGTTGTATCAAAAGCTGATTATTGTCTATGATGAAATCTTTTCCCGTTTCGAGAACATCAATAGCTTCCTTGTAATTCTTCATTTGGTTGGCTCCAATTCCTACTAGATAATACAGCGTTCCTTGGCTAGGAAATAATTCAATAGCCGCTTTGCCATCGATATACATCGCCAACCAATTTTCTTGATCGGAATGAATAAATAAGACACGATTCCAAATCAGAAATTGATTTGAATCGATAGCCAGACTTCTCTTGTAAGCAGCTAAACTTTTATCTTCTTGTTTATTTTGAAATAGAAGATCAGCCTCGATTGCATGAATCTGAGCATTCAGTGGGTGAGCAATCTTCACAGAATCGATTAACTCAAATGTAAATTCATCAACCTCTCCCGTACTTTTATCTTGCTTCATCACATTATTCAACAAGATTCTGCCCTTACTTTCAAAATCTAAACCTGGATTTCTGAAGGCTTTTCTTAATAATTTTTGACCTTTTTCAGTATTGCCATCTTCCATATAATATGTGGCCATTGAAAGCTGAACAAGGGCATTGTTAGGGTCCAATTCAAGCAATTTCTTATAGGTCTCAGTTGCTTTTTCTTTTTGACCTGCTTTACGATAAACATCCGCCAAATTGTTATAGTATTTCGGCGTTCCTGGAGCAGAATCAACCAATTTCTGAGCTTCGACAATAGCCAAATCGTATTTTTTGACACCAAGGAGTACTTGTTGTCTTTGCATAACTACTAGTTCTAATATTCCAAATTTTCCTTCAATCTTATCGTACACCTTCATGGCTTTTTTGAGATTGTTTTGGTACAGATACATTCTCGCCTCACCTTCGTAGTAAGCCAACTCCTTTGGATTTACAGCAATAAGAGCAGCATAGGTTTTTGACCCTTTTTCGTATTGTTTGGTTTGCTCGTATAATATAGCTTGTGACTGCAAATACCATTTATTATTTGGTTCAAGCGTAGTCGCTTTTTCTATACATAACACGGCATCAGAAAATCTCGATTGTGTTTGATAAATACTTGATAACTCAAAAAGACTTCCACTGTGGTTGGGGTCTAAGGCTAAACATTGCTCATAATACTTTTGAGCAGCGGCATAATTACTCAGGGCCTTCTCTCTGCTGGCTTCAAAGAAGAGGTTCTTTAATTGAATTTCATCTTTTTGGGAAAGTGTTGATGTATTCTTATCCGCTATTCCATTTTGTTTTATTTTCTTAGAAGTCGAACAGGAGCCTAACAAAAAAACCAATCCGGTTAACGCAAAAAATAATTGAATGCTTTTTTTCAAACTTGTTATTTAGCTATTTATTGTACTGTAATCTCCAATACTTAAGTCGTCAAAACTTCGACAATATTTTGCAAAATGTCCAATCATTGAATTATCAACAACCGCCTGTTTTACCTCAGAATTTGACTGTATAATAGAATTTTTAATAACGCTGTTTTCAATAATCGTTCCGTCACCAATACTTACGTGCGGTCCTACTACTGAAGATTTAATAGTAGCCCCTTCTCCAATATAACAAGGTTGAATAATTGTGGAGTTTTCAATAGTAACGTTGGTTGGAATCGACAAACTATCCGCTATAAAACCCAATACACGCTGGTTGCTATCTAACGTCGCATTTTTGTTTCCGCAATCTAGCCAATCCTTAACCTTGCCGGGGTTAAATTGCATGCCTTTGGCCGTCATGTTTCTTAAAGCATCTGGCAATTGATATTCACCATCGTTTATAATTGCGTTGTCAATTAAATATTGACACTCATCACGCAACGATTCTCCCGATTTAAAATAGTAGATTCCAATCATAGCCAAATCTGAAACAAAATCATTTGGCTTCTCTACAAAGTCAGTAATTACATTCGACTCATTCACTTTCACAACTCCGAATGCACTGGGATCATCAATTTGAGAAACCCACAGCACTCCATCAGAACTTGTATTCATACTAAAGTCGGCACGGAATAGTGTATCTGCAAAAGCAACAATTGAAGGACCCTTTAAACTTTCTTTAGCACAAAGTATAGCATGCGCTGTTCCAAGAGCTTCCGTTTGATAATAAATTTTACCCTTAGCACCTAAGCTTTTAGCGATATCTAATAACTGATTTTCAACTGCTTGGCCAAAATCGCCAATGATAAATCCAACTTCATCAATTTTTGAACCTGCAACTGCAGCAATATCCTCAACTAACCTCTGAACGATAGGCTTGCCTGCAATTGGAATCAATGGTTTTGGAACTGTTAGGGTGTGGGGTCTCATTCGTTTACCCATACCTGCCATTGGAACGATTATGTTCATGATTTAAATTTAACTTACAAAAATAGAATAATTGATTGGGCGGGTTTTAACGATAATGTAAAGCTTTCTAAAAATAGAATGTTTAGAATTATATATAATATTCTATTCAAAGAATACGTTTTACTTGCTAAGCGTCAGCAGATAGATTTACATTGCAAGTAAATTTCCAAATATTGAAATAACCGATTCCCTATTTTAATTTTCTATTTCCGGTCTACTGTTTGTATACTCCACATTGGTTTCTTATCGCAAGAAAAAACATACGCCTCCCAAAGGCTCTGTTTTTGACTCCAATGATAAGTCAAAGAACACTAGAGAATATTGGAACTCCAGCTACAAAAAGCTACTCAATTTAATATTACCAGTGCAGCTAGGGGGCCGGAAATATTAAAGTGTTTCAACATGTAATTAAACAGGATACTCGATTTTATGTTTAATGAAGAACACTTAAGGTTTAGCAACGAACTTGATCAAATAGGATTGTTTTGGCGCGCTGAATTCAAGGGCTATTTTAGTGAGATCTTTGATAACAACTTCATCTTATTTAGGATTCGCAATTTTGGTTGTATTCTAAAATGAACTCCAAGCATTTATCCTACTTATACTAAGATAGATTTAACTACTTTTTCAAAATTATTTAAAGCATCTAATCGTAATTTATATTTTAGCTATGGTGCATTATTTGTAATTAACGATAAACTTATATAATGAACTCTCTATTACTGCTGGAATAATAAGAGTCAAGTCTTTAGCCTTTGTTTCTGATGATTTCAGTACTTATAATGAGAATTCTATAATCTCAAATATGCAACTGAGACAAACCGGTTTTATTCAGTTAGTACTTAATGTTTTCATTTCTTATAAACTTGAATTCGCTTTCGGTGAATAAAAAACCTCAACTATGTTTTTAAAACAACTTATCACTGTTCTGTTTTTTTGCTCACTTTACACTAGTTTTTCGCAAACCGACCCTAAAGTGATTACATCTCCTATATACGAGCATAAAAATCCTAGAATTTATGTGCAAGAAATGCTTGGTGAAGAAAACGGTATTTACTACGTATTGTATTCTACTCAACCCGTGAAAACTTCAACCTTACCTTCTTTACACATCGGCATGTATGCTAATGAAGACATGCTTTTGATAAGGTCTCAAAAACTTATACCTGATAATCCAGATGACCCACAACGGTATAAAAACTTTCTTTTAGAAAAATATTTGTTAACCAAAAATGGGCTAATTTTCTTTTTTGACAACAAAAGAGATAAAGGAACAAGAGATGTTTACCTAGGAACATTCGACCTTAATCTTAATTCAAAAAAAGATTTTGAAAAGGTTCTGACGTATGATCCTTCTCAAAGAGAATTTATTGGTTTAGCAAACAGTAATTATTCAAATACTGTTTTAGCCACAATAAATTACGTTGGTAAGGATGAATCACAATTTCTTGAATTTAAAGAAATAGATGAAAACTTTGATCTTATAAGTTCAGGAAAAATTGACATTGAAATAGAATCTGCTGCTTCGGGCTTTTCGCGCTGGTTTTATGGTGAAAGTACTTTGTTGAATAGCGTGTCATTATCTAATCTTGGGAAGATAACGGGGAGGATTAGTATCCGCCAAGAAGTTACCACTAGTAATAAAAGAGGAAAGGAGAAGATTGATAAAAACGCTGATAAATGGGTTAACACGATTTATGTAATGGATATGAAGTCTAAAACCTACACAGAAATCCCAATTAAACTTGATGATCAAAAGAATCTGGAAGAAATTGTGACAAATACCGACGGCAACACCATCTACGCTGCTGGATTTTATTCTGACTTAACAAAGGCAAAAAAGGGAGGGAATATACAAGGTGTTTTTTATATGCGTATAGATGCTAATTCTGGTAAATTAAAGTTTAAAAAAGCTACTGATTTTCCTGATGAATTTCTATTTAGAATTAATACCCAGAATACACTGGTTGGGTTGTTTGGAAAGAAAAAAGCAGCTACTAGAGAAAATATCTCAAACAACGCTCAAATAAGCGAACTTATTATTAATGACTCTAAACAAGAAATTACCGCTTACTGTCAGCCAATTAATAACTCTGTTATCACCACAACTGATCAGAATGGAAATACATCAACCACTTATACCTCGGAAAGAGGGAGCGTCTTCTTTTTCAATATGACAGAGGATGGTGAGTTTAACTATTTTAATACAATAAGAAAGTATACTAAATGGTCAAGTAGTAGCTCTGCTATTTGGAACCTAAAATCAATCTATTTGGATCGATCTAAAAATGGAAAAAAGGATAATCTACTCTTTTCTACACAGCGTATTTACAATGAATATGATAAGTCTGATATTCGAGGAAAGAAAGCGAAGTGGAAGAAAACAAAAAGAGATTTTTCCATTGCTGCTATCAATAATAAAAATGGTAATTATCAGCTGAATCACCCTCAAGAATATATCTCAAAGGACAAAACTAATCTGGGTTTATATCTAAATAACATTTCACAAAGTAAAGGCAATCTATACTCATATGGTATAAAGCGAAAAATGAGAACTAGTAGAATAATTACAGCTGTTGCATTACTTCCATTGGTTTATATTGTCATAAGTAGCCCTAAATCATATTACCAAAAAGTACAACTTAACCGCATAGAAATAAAGGAATAAAAAAATGCGCCCCGTAAATTGGAACACATTTTTCTGTTCTGACTTTTGACTGTCTGTCAAGTTTAACCAATCTCTATTTGCTTTGACTTTTGGATTTTAGCCTCTGAATTTGGAATCCTTATTTGTAGAATTCCTTCTTCATATTTAGCTTCTATTTTCTCTTCATCAACTTCCTTAGGAAGTGTAAAGCTTCTGGAAAATGAATTGTAGGAAAACTCTTTCCTTGTATAATTAAGTTCGGATTTATTTTCTTCTCTTTCAGACTTTAATTCGGATGAAATCATTAAGGTTCCTTCCTTAATTTCAATATTAAAATCGGACTTTTTCATTCCCGGTGCTGCCAGCTCAAGCTCGAAACCAACTTCTGATTTAATAATATTGATTGCAGGAAAACTATACCCTCCTTTCCAACTATCGTTTCTCACAATAGCGTTATCAAATAGGTCTTCAAAAATCGAATTTACTGCAAATGGTTTTCTTCTAATTAGTGTCATGATATATAAGTTTTAAATTGTTTCTGTTTGGCTGCTGTAGAACAAGAGCATTGCCAATTTCACTTATACTGAAATTATGACCGAATTAACTTTTGTTAGCTGCCATGCTGTCACTTAACCCGTTGATTTACAGACATTATGACTTAAGAAACATCAAGCGCAAACCCGCATAAAATGATCTTCCGAATATTGGGCCCCAAATCATAGATGCATCAAAATCAGAATCAAAAGGTTTATCTGCAGATATGATGGCATTTGGCTGACGGTAGTCGCCTAAATTTTCTGATCCAGCATAAACTTCTATATGTCTAAATCTTCGAGTAAGCTGAGTATTTATAAGAAAATAAGAACTGCTTTTTTCATTTCTAATATTTTCAGGAGCATTTCCGATTGTGCTAGGAATTCTGCTTTCGCCTACGAATTGAGTAGTAAAATCTGCCTGCCACTTTTTATTTAAAGTCTGATAGCCAAGGGTTACCATTCCTCTCCAATTAGGAACCAAAGGCATTTGCTTTTGAACTCCAGCATAGGTACTTTGAACGTCTAGGTATTTCATAGCTGTTCTTATTTCAAAAACCTTCCATGGTTCATATCCGACCTCAACCTGAATTGCATTTGAATACGAACTTCCTGTCAAATTGTAGAAACTTAGTGCACCAGGCGTCTCCCTGTCAACAACTACCTGGTTTTCAAATTGAGTATAGAAATATTCTACATGCAAAGTAAGGTCTCGTTCAGCAATTTCCACTTTCTGTGTTGCGCTTATTCCAGTATTCCAAGCCACCTCTGGCAGTAAATTATTTTGAATAGAAATTACACGTTGACTAACAAAGGTGGAGTTATTATCTACAAATATATTAGCAACTCTAAAGCCTCTGCCCATAGAAACACGAGCTGCTCCTCTCTTACTAAACTCATATTTAAAATTGGCCTTAGGACTAACTTGAGTACCATACAAATTATGAAAATCTGAACGAGCTCCTAATATCGTTTGAATCTTATCTCTTGCAAAAGTATATTCACCATAAATCCCGGGTACATGTTCAGTTCTGACATAATTCTTCCCATTAAATGTTTCATTGTAATCATCAAAAACATAGCTAGCACCCAACTTATATTTGTGCTCTGTAGTTTTGATAATATCCGAGAAAATGAAGTTTGAATAAAAATAAGTTTCATTTCCTTTATAATTCATTAGCCCGGCGAAAAGGGTTTGGTCGTGATAACTTCCACGTGTAATGATTGCTAAACTTCGCCAAGGCCTTTTATCGAAGACAATCCCACTCTTATAAAAACCCTCTATGTGATTTCCGTTAGCTCCAACACCATAGAGGTTGGTCGCGCCAAAATTTGTTTCTGGATTGAAATTCATTTCTCCGCCCGTTTTTTCTTCTACTATGCCTCTTACACCAAACTGAGCACGGTAGTGTTCCCCTTTATACTTCCATCTACTGAATAGGTTAAGTTGCTTTTTTAGAGTTACATCCATGAAACCATCGTTATTATTATCTAGCGGAATCTGATTCATATTTGCATGCGCAAGAAATAGGGTGCTCCATTTTTCATTCAGTTTATCTCCAATGTGGGCATTTATTTCAGACCTGCCCATTACGTTTCCGTATAAATTAATGAACACCTTTTCCTTCAAATCATCAGGTTTTAAAAACTCTAAATTAATTTGACCCGTCATTCCCTCGTAACCGTTAACTACCGAACCCGAACCCTTGGAGATCTGTATGCTCTGCACCCAGCTTCCTGGGATATGAGCTAATCCATCCAAATTGGCAAGACCTCGAACTAATGGAATGTTTTCAAATTGCAGGCTTGTATAAATTCCATCCAAACCGAGCATCTGAATTTTCTTAGCTCCAGTTACCCCATCACTAGAAACCACATCTACCGAAGCATTAGTTTCAAATGCCTCCGAAATATTACAACATGCAGCACGCGTAAGTTCAGATGCACCAATCTGTTCTATCTGTCTAATAGACATCATATCATAAGAAGTCGATTGCTTTCGTTCTTGAACAACAAATTCATCCATTTCAAGCGTTGGTATTAATCCAACGTGCAGGCTCTCTTCGGGTTTAAATACTTTTATTGTATCGGTTTTAAATCCGATAAATGAAATAATAAGATTTGCTGGAAGCCTTGCAGGAGGAAGAATCATGAACGCTCCGGTAGTGTCTGTAGAAGTTCCCGTATTCGCCCCTTCCCAATAAACATTTGCACCAGGTAATCCTTTTCCGTGTTTGTCATTAACACTGGGAAATACCTCTCCCGTAATTTGAGCTTTGATAGAATACACTGAAAACCCGAGGGCCAAAATCAATATTATTTTTTTCATGTAATAGTTTTTATGCTGTTAAAATGCGAATTGGTTGAGGGTCGGTTATCCAATCGCTAGCATAAAAAACTTTGTAGCTCCTTGTAAATAGGTTGTTTGTGAGGAGGTGGAAGATTGTATTGATTTGGAATAATTTGATTTTTAGGAAAAAATTGCTGCTCAGTCAAGTTACTAGAAGAAGCTGCCAGCACAACTAAATTATAATTGTATTCAGAATTTGTATTCGCTAAATCAGCAGACTGATAGGTAATAGAAAAATATTCACAGCAACATCGAGTTACACTTTCTTGTTCATTATTGCCTTTGCAACAGTCAATGTCATTAAAAGAATACTCTGCATTACCGGAGTGTAAACACACCATTTGATGAAGTGTTGCTCCAGTTGATGCCGTGAGCACAATAGAGGATAGTAATCCAATTAATATTTGTCTAATAATCATTAGGTTACAAAATTATAACAATAATCAACTATTAATTGACCGTTGCACCAAACCGCGAATTAAATTTGCATAAAACTCATTTTACATTTTCAACATGGATACTACAGAAAAAAAAATCCCAATGACGGTTTACGCCGAAAGCACTCCAAATCCGGCAACAATGAAATTTGTTTGCAGTTTAGCATTCACTGAATCGGGATCGAGTGTTGAGTTTCATAATGTTGGAGAAACCTCAAAGGCCCCATTAGCGGCGCGCCTATTCACTTTTCCGTTTGTTACTAGTGTATTTTTCTCTAATGACTTTATTACCATTACCAAAAATGACCTGGTAGATTGGCAAGAGGTCTTTGGAGAAGTTCGGTCCTATTTATTCGATTATCTAACCGCCGGAAATGACATTTTCACAGAAAACCCAAAGACAATAACAACTGAAAAGCAAGTTGCTGCTGAGGCTAAAACGGATATTCCAAAACCGAAACTACCAGAAACCGATACTGAAAAAAGAATTGTAGAGATTTTAGAAGAATATGTTCGTCCAGCTGTTGAAAGCGATGGTGGAGCTATTGATTACCATTCGTATGATAATAAAGGAACCGTTACTGTTATTCTAAAAGGTTCTTGCAGTGGATGTCCATCTTCTAGCGTTACTCTTAAAAATGGAATTCAAGGTTTATTCAACCAAATGATGCCTGAGATTACTGAAGTTGTTGCACTTGAAGCATGATCGCTGCCATTAAACATAATGGCGAAACTTTCAAAGTCGATTTATTAGACCCTATTGATATTTCAATTGAAATGCACCCCTCCTCGGAAAGCGTTTCTGCATGGTATTTAGATGCCTTAAAAATTGAACCTGTAAAAGGTGATGGATTTGTAGGTGCTGTTAATCAAGGCGGTTCAGTAAATTTCAGAAACATTGAATTTAACCCCCACGGTCACGGTACGCATACAGAATGTCTAGGACACATTACTCCAGAGGTCCATAATGTAAATGAGCATATCAAGACATTCTTTTTTAAAGCAGAACTAGTTACCATTCTACCTGAAAAAATTGATGGAGATGACGTGATTACAAAAAGCCAAATTAAAGCTGCTTTGGAAAATCATCCAAACCCAGAAGCTATTATAATTAGATCATTACCAAACAATAGCTCTAAAATTAATAAGCAATATAGTAACACGAACCCAGCATTTATTAGCGAAGAGGCGGCTCTAGAAATTCGAAATAGAGGAATCAGACATTTACTCATTGATACCCCGAGCGTTGACAAAGAATCGGATGATGGAAAGTTATTAGCACATCACGCCTTTTGGAATGTCCCCAAAAATCCTCGCTTTGATTGCTCGATAACCGAACTCATATATGTCCCCGAAGAAATAAAAAATGGAACATATTTACTCAACCTCTCTTTTGCTAGTTTCAAAAACGACGCAAGCCCAAGTAAACCAGTTCTTTACAGTCTTATTTAGACTGTATTTCAAGTGCCAAAACATTAATTCAGTAGTAATCTGAATTAACACTTATCCTTTAATGAATTCTCTTTTCCGATCAATAACAAACGTATAAAGCCGCTACTTTCGGGAAAATTCACTGCTATGAAAAATGCTTTCACAATCGCCTTTGCTCTGCTATTTTCTTTTATTCTGTTTGCTCAGAGCAAAAAAGCAGAAAAAGCAAAAGAATATCTAAAAGAGGGAATGATGGCCTCATCAGCAATGGATGAGGAATCCGCTATCACATACTACAAAAAAGCAGTGAAATCTGACCCAACATACAACACTGCATGGCTTCAATTAGCTCGGTCCCTTTCACAAACAGGCACTGAATATAAGCTCCGAAAAACAGCATATCAATCAATTTTAATTACTGATTCAATTTCTAAAACTGGACTTTCCGCCTATGGTGGTTTAAGGAGTCTTTACCAGTTTGAAGGCAAATTTGATTCAGTAGCAATTTATTACCAAAAGATAATGAGCCATCCTCAGCTATCAGAAAAGCAAAAAGTCAAAATGAGCAAAGACAAAAAATCAGTTGAATATGCTGCTGCGGCATACAAGAAACCTCTGCGCTTTGACCCATATTTAATGAATTCCAGTATCAATCATCCAGATGCATTGCAGTATTTTCCCGTTTTAACGGGAGATGAAAACAGGATGATTTTTACGAGACGTTATAAAGGCAGTCAAAATGAAGATATTTATATTGCTAGAAGAACTGGTTCTTGGCTTGAAGCTGAAAAATTAGAAGGTGCAATCAACAGCCATGAAGGAGAAGGAACGACTACAATTACTGCAGATGGAAACACCCTAATTTGCAGTTATTGTGGCAATAGTCGCGAAAACATGGGAAACTGTGATCTATACTATTCAACTCTGGAAAATGGTAACTGGACTAAACTAAAAAATCTAGGCTCAACGATAAATACAAAACATTACGAAGCCCAGCCAACGCTCAGTGCAGACGGCAGAGTTCTATTGTTTATTTCTGATCGTCCTAATGGAATTGGTGGATTGGATATTTATAGCAGCATTAAGGATGAAATTGGAAACTGGAGTATTCCAAAAAATTTAGGAGCAATCATAAATACCGAAAAGAACGAAGGAAGCCCTTTTCTTCACGCAAATGGTGAAGTTTTGTTTTTTGCAAGCAAAGGCCACATCGGATTTGGCGGATATGACTTATATGCAGCTGATCTTGAAGAGGGTAACTGGCAAGCTCCACGTAATTTAGGATACCCAATTAATGATCAACTGAACCAACTATCTATGTGCGTTTCTCCAGATGGTAAAACTGGATATTTTAGTAAAGAAGAGTATGATGTTTCTTCAATTATGGCGAACCAAAGTAGAATCTGGAGCTTTGAAGTTCCTCCTGAATTAAAACTTGGACATCGAAGTAACTACATTACCGGAAATGTTTATGATAATATCACAAAACGGCCAGTTGCGGCAACGATGAAATTAATCAACTTAGAAGACGCACAGACCAAAACAATGGTAGTGTCAAGACCTTCAGATGGAAAGTATATGGTGATGCTAGCAGAAGGCTCTGACTTCGCATTCTACGCAGAAGCACGAGGTTATTTATTCAAATCGGTCTCTTTTGAATACAGCGAAATGGATAATATTGATCCCATAAAAATGGACATTTATTTAGACCCAATAATTGAGGGAATTACAGTAAAGTTAAATAATATTTATTTCAAAACGGGTAAGTGGACGCTTTTACCAAAATCAAAAGTTGAGCTGAATAAACTATTTCAGTTGATGAAAACAAATCCTGGTTTGAAAATTGAACTTGGTGGACATACTGATAATGTGGGACCAGACCAATCAAACAATAAGCTTTCTTTGAATAGAGTGAAGTCTGTTATTGACTATCTTAAAGGAAAGGGAATACCTTCAACAAGGATGGTTGGCAAAGGTCACGGTGCCTTAAAGCCTATTGCGGACAACAACACAACTAACGGCCGAAAAGAAAACCGACGAGTAGAGTTTACGGTGTTAAACATTAGATAAACAAAAAAACATGGAGCTTTTTTAGCTCTTTTAATTTTTATTTGGCTGCTATGCCTATTCACTAATCATGAATAAGGCAGACCAGATTAAATTATATGGACTAGACTTACTCTCCAATTTTACATTTCCATTATTGTTGAGATTTACCTGTTTTTCGTTGTCTTAAGTCTAAGAAACGCCGATTATATAAGGGTTACAGGTTGTACAACATGAAACCAAAAGAACTTAGAAAACAAAAAAGCCTCTCAAAATGAGAGGCTTTTACGGTGGTGCCTCCAGGAATCGAACCAGGGACACCAGGATTTTCAGTCCTGTGCTCTACCAACTGAGCTAAGGCACCGTTTTGTGGGCGGCAAATTTATATAAAAATATATACTATTATCAATGAATTTAAACAATTAGATATTCTATCATCAATACTTGCTTAAGCCTACTTTTGCCCGTATTAAATATTTCAGTGAATTTAGTCATAGACATAGGAAATACTCAGATAAAACTCGCGCTTTTTAGTGATAGAAAACTTGTAACAAAACAAGTATATACTAGTGCTGAAATGCCTTCTGTGATAAAATCCTTGTTCACAAAATATGATATACGTGATACAATCTTGAGCAGTGTTACAAAGACCAACCTGGAACTTTTAAAGCTCCTTGAATCAAAAAATGGAGTTGTTTGTTTTGACGAATACACTAAAATTCCAATCGAAAATTTATACCAAACTCCTAAAACTTTGGGAAAAGATCGCCTTGCAAACGCAATTGGTGCATCTCAGCTTTTTAAAAATGAACATGTGCTATGCATTGACATAGGCACATGCATCAAGTTCGATATAATAACAAAACTGGGACATTATCTAGGTGGTTCCATTTCTCCCGGGGTTAATATGCGGTTTCAATCACTAAATGTTTTTACGGCCAAGCTTCCTCTAATAGAAAGAAAAGATAATCCAGATTTAATTGGAACAACAACAAACTCTTCTATTCAAAGTGGAATCCAGTGGGGAATTGAAAAAGAAATCGATGGAACAATTACTGAATACCTCAGGCAATATCCTCAATTAAAAGTTGTTTTAACAGGTGGAGATCACATCCATTTTGCTAAGGCATTAAAAAATAGCATTTTTGCGCGCCCAAACCTGACCTTAGAAGGTTTGAACGAAGTTTTAATATTTAATGAATAAGCTAGTTTTAGCGTTTCTTATTGTTGCTTGCACTCTTACAACTAGAGCTCAAAGCACTACAGGCTCTCCGTATTCTTTTTATGGAATTGGAGACCCTAACAGCTCTAGCTTTTCCAATTATAAAGCAATGGGCGAGGCTTCAACCGCCTTATCTGAACCAGCATACATAAATTTAAAAAACTCTGCTTCATTTGCAGGTTTACGTAATCCAACTTTTGCAGCAGATTTTACAATGAATTGGTTGAATATAGAGTCTCCTAGTTCTAATCAAAGTATTTCAAGCCAATACATCAATGGCGTTTCTTTTGGATTTCCTATTGGAAAAAGATTTGGTGCTGCCTTTTCAATGGGGCCGCACACGAAGATAGGATATGATATTACTACTCCGCAAGAAGACCCTGCGCTAGGCAGTTACAATTTTACTTATTCAGGGGAAGGCGGATACAACAGAGCCTCCGGTGGAGTTGGAGGAATGCTAATTAAAAATAGTGAGAATCAACTTATGCTGGGAATTCAGGCAAGTTATTACTTCGGATTTTCACAAACCTCAAGAGCGGTAACTGACTTTGTTGATGACGCTACTGTTACTAGTTCTAAAATGATTAATCGGACGAATATTAAAGATCTTGCAGTTGATTTTGGAATACTATATAAAAGAAAATTAAAAAATGATACTTGGGTATCGGCTGGATTGAACTTTAAACCCGCCTCTGATATTTTCGCAACAAATCAACAACTTTCGTATACCTATAGACCAGCAGGTCTTAGTGATAATATTGTAGATACTGTTTTAGAAAACACTCAGAAAGGAAGTATAAGATTACCAACAGACATTAGTGCTGGATTAGCCATTCAATTTGAAGACAATTGGATAATTTCCTTCGAGTACTCTGCAACAGCATGGTCGCAATTGAAATTGCTCGCAACGCCTGTTTCTCTATCAAATTCAAACCAAATTGCTGCTGGTTTTCAGTATATTGCTAATACTGACGCAGTTGCCAAATTCCTTCAAAGCATTAGGTATCGAGGTGGATTCAAATATGAAAATACCCGTCTTAATTTTGGAGGTAATCAGCTTAAGTCAATCTCTGGAACGGCGGGTATTGGAATTCCTATACAAAAGACAAAAATGTTGTCCACTTTTAACTTTGGCATTGAAGTTGGTTCAAGGGGACAAGATGGGACTACGTTAGTTTCTGAAAATTTCACAAACCTGTTTATTGGTCTTTCAATGAATCCGCACAAATTCGACCGCTGGTTCAAAAGAAGCAAGTACAATTAAAAAGAAGAAGAAGAATGAAAAAGTTAATGTTAGCAGTTGCAATATTGGTAAGCGTAACAGCACTCAACGCACAAAAGTTTGGTGCTTCACCAGAAGATAGCCTAGAGTGTATTAAAAATTTGTCTCTATATCAGGATTATTACAGACAAAAACAGTACGATGAATCGTTAACATATTGGAGAAATGTTTATAAATATTGCCCAAAGGTTTCCAAAGGAATTTATATAAAAGGGGTTAAGCTTTATGAGAAAAAAATCAAAAAAACGAAAGATGACAAAGTATTTAAAGAGCTTTTGATTGATACTCTTATGCTGGTTTATGATGCAAGAGTTGAGCATTTTGGTGAGCGAGGTCTAGTTCTAGGTCGCAAAGCGGCTGATATGATTCAACACAGACCAACTGAAGTAGAAGCGGCTTACCAAATGTTCGAGGAGTCTCTTCGACTTCAAGGAAATGATATGGAAGCCGGAGCTTTAGTTTATATGTATCAGACTAGGTACAAAATGTTTAAAAAAGAGCTGTGCGCTAAAGATGATTTAATCGACCTGTACCCTAAACTAAAAGCCATTGCTGATTATAACGTTAAAAACAGTAAAAGAGAAAAAACCAAAGAAAATTATAAAAAAACAGGTGATAACCTTTTGGAGTTTTTCAAGCAAGTTGCTGACTGTGGTGATTTAGTAAAAGCTTTTACTCCAAAATATGAAAAGGATCCTGAGAACATAGAGCAACTTAGAGAAATCCTTTCTCTTCTTAATACAAAAGAATGCGACGATGTTGACTTCTATATTACTGTTGCTAAAAAACTTCAAGAAAAAGAACCTTCTGCAGTTGCAGCTTGGAGTATTGCTAATTGGTATGTAAAGAAAAAAGATTGTTCTACCGCCATTCCATTCTACGAAGAGGCGTCCAAACTTGCTGATAACATGGAAGAAAAAGAAGAAATCGCTCCATTTAAAGTAAAGGCGATACTTAGAGCTGGACTATGCCAATTGAGTGCTGGACAATATTCCAGCGCTAAACAAAAAGCACTAAAAGCTTTAGCGATCGAGCCTAACTCTGGTGATGCTTTCATGATGCTGGGTGATGCATACCTTGGCGGAGCTAACACATGGGGAGAAAATGCTTGTGAAAAAGGTGCCGGTTATTGGGCTGCAGTTGATAAGTATCAAACAGCTATCTCAAAAGATCCCTCTTTAAGAGAAATTGCTAATAACAAAATTTCGAAAGCTAAAAGTAGATATCCAGAAAAATCTGAATGCTTCTTCATTGGAAAAAATGAGGGTGATGAAATCAAAGTTGGAAGTTGGATAAACGAGACAACTAAAGTTCGTTTCTAAAATAACGTCCTTTGAGCAATTTTAAAAAACCATTGTCTCATATAGCTGCAACTTTAGTTGTGGCTATGTTTTTTATTGGATGCTCAAGTGATGAAGATGTATTGGCCGACATTTCAAATATAGCTCCAAAACCAGTAGAAGTTTCGATCAATACTACCATTATTTACAGTGATAGCGCAGTACTTCGATTAAAGATTGTTACTCCAGAACTGCAACGTTGGACTAATTTAGAAACACCTTATATCGAGTTTCCGAAAGGATTAAATTTGTTCTTTTACGACAGCTTAGGTAATGTAGAGTCAACATTAACAGCGGACTATGCTATAAACTATACCGAAGAAAAACGAGTAGAAGTTAAACACAATGTAGAAGTGATTAATGGAAAAGATGACATTTTAAATACAGAACATTTAATATGGTTGCAGAAAGAAGAAAAAATCTACACTGACGAATTTGTAAAAATTACAACACCTGACGAGATTATCTATGGTGATGGTTTAGAAGCAAACCAGCAGTTTACCAAGTATAGAATTAAAAACATTAAAGGAACTATTGCTGTCGACGAAGACAGCCTTCAATAATAAATCATGGAGCGATATAATAATATAATGCAATACGTCTGGCTTGCAGTAGCCATTCTATCTGCCGCATTTGCTTTGTACACTTTTTTCACTTTACCTACTGATGAAGAGCCCGAGTATATGATTTTTTTACTCCCTTTAGTTGCAGGATTTCTTTTCTATTTGCGCCGAAGGCACAATGCTGTTATGAATAAGAATAATTAAAAATACACAAGGATTTATTATCTTCGACACAGCATATAAGATCAATGGAAAGTAGCCCCTGGTTAATTGTAATGATTACTCTTCTTTTTTCTGCGTTTTTTTCAGGAATGGAAATCGCATTTGTTTCTTCCAATAAACTCAAAATTGAACTGGAAAAAAAGAGAGGCATGCTCTCGGCTCGTGTCTATTCATTTTTTCTTAAAAATCAAGGCTCATTTATTTCGACTATGCTAGTTGGAAATAATATTGCGCTAGTTATCTACGGAATTTTTATTGCCTTAATCCTAGAACCTCCCTTAGCATTTGTGATAAGTAACTCATTTGCAATTTTTCTATTACAGACAATTATTTCAACACTACTCATTCTGGTCACTGCAGAATTTTTACCCAAAGTTCTTTTTCGTATTGACCCAAACAAAACACTTGCCTTTTTCGCTTTACCTACGGTATTGTTTTACATACTAATGTATCCATTGGTGAGAATAATCACGTTCTGTTCAAATTGGATTATCCGAGTAGTAATGAAACAAGAAATCGGAGAATTAAAAGTGAGCTTTGGAAAAGTAGACTTAGATCATTTTGTTAAAGAAGCTACCGATTCGATGCATAATAAAGAAGAAATTGAAAGTGAAGTGCAAATTTTTCAAAATGCACTCGATTTTACTGGGCTGCGTGTGCGTGAATGTATGATTCCAAGAACTGAAGTCATTGCGTTGGAAGAAAACGAATCAATTGAACTGCTTAAAAAAACTTTGAACGAAACCGGTCTCAGTAAAATTATGATTTTCAGAGAAGACATCGACAATATAATTGGTTACGTGCATTCGTTTGAATTACTAAAAAAACCCAAAACAATTAAGAGCATATTACTGCCTGTATCACTTATACCTGAAGCAATGTCTGCTAGTGAAGCAATGTCAATTTTGATAAAAAATAAAAGAAGTATTGCTGCAGTCTTGGATGAATTTGGAGGAACGGCTGGAATTTTAAGTACTGAAGATATTATAGAAGAATTAGTCGGTGAAATAGAAGATGAGCATGATAAAGAGGGATATCTGGAAAAGGTAATTGATGAATCACGATATCAATTTAGTGCCAGACTGGAGATTGACTACCTTAATGAAAACTACAATTTAACGCTTCCTACAAGTGATGAATATGAAACTTTAGGAGGACTAATAATTAATGCTTCGGGAAGTATTCCTGACAAAGGTGAAATTGTAAATATTGCGCCCTATAAGTTTGAAATTCTGATGGTTGAAGAAAATAAAATCGACCTTATTGAACTGCGTATTGTGGAAACCGACGTTTAAATTTAATTTTATTCGTTTTATTTTACTGAACAACAATTACTTACGATAATCTTTCAGATATCTCATTAATCATTTTAGATTGTATATTCGCAATCCAATTTTAAGAAAATAAAAGAATGGCTGTTATAAATAGCATTAGAAAAAGATCCGGACTATTAATAGGTACTATTGGTGTAGCGATGGTTTTGTTTATCGGTGGAGAATTATTCAGTGGAAACAACATGTTTAACAAACAAGACACCACCGTTGGTGAAATCGCTGGCGATAAAATAGAATACGCTGACTTCGAGGCAATGGTTCGGAAAATTGGAGGAGACCAAACGCTTACTCCAGAGCAAATGAATGATGCGCGAAATAGAGCGTGGAATCGTTTTATTCAAAACAAAGTACTTTTTAAAGAATATGAAAAACTTGGTCTTTCAGTAGCTCCTGAGGAGTTATTTGATCAAATCAAGAATAACGAGCAAAACACGGTTTTAAACCAGTTCTTTACCAACCCTCAAACTAACCTTCTTTACGAACAGTTTCAAAACCCTGCAACGGGCAGACTAGACAATAACAAGGTATTAGCATATGTGAAAAATGTTATGGCCGGAGATCAAAAAAACAGTTGGTTGCCTATCGAAGAAGCTATTCGTTTAGATATACTTTCAAACAAATACACACAGCTTATTAAAGAGGGATTAATAGGAAGTAGTTTTGCCGCAAAAATTCAAAATAGTGAAGAGAATCAGCGGATTAGTCTTTCTTGGACTGGTATGAATTATTCGGAAATTTCGGATGATGAAATAGTGATTGACGAAAGTGACTTGAAATCTTATTATAATAAACACAAAAATGAAAAAGACTTCGAACAAGAAGAAACTATGCGTGGAGCAAAGGTGGCTGTCTTTTCAGTGACTCCTTCTGCGAAAGATTTTGACGATTCAAGGATTGAAATAGAAAATCAAATGAGTGCCTTCAACAGCACTGCTAACGATACATTATTTGTTTACCAAAACTCAGATGACCCGCAACGTTCGTTCAAACTTATAGGACGTTATGAACTTCCTGTAGAATTAGATTCAATGGTGTTTAGTGCTCCAATTGACTCTGTTTTTGGACCATATCTACTACAGAATGGCTACAATATTTCTAAAAAGACAGGCGTTCAGTTTGTAGCTGATTCTGTGAATGCGCGACACGTTCTTTTAACCTTAAAGCCAGAATCTGATACTAGTTTATTGCAATCTCTCGCAGATAGTATTAAAGCTCAATTGGAAAAAGGAGCTGATTTTTCTGCAATGGCAACTGAATTCAGTCAGGATTTTGGATCGGCTCAGAATGGTGGAAATCTAGATTGGTTTACTCAAGGTAAAATGGTACAAGAATTCAACGATATCTGTTTTGATTCTAAAACTAAAAAAGGAGATATCGTAATTGTAACTACTCAGTTTGGGATTCACATTATTAATATAACGGATAAAACTAAAGAAAAAGAAAAGATTCAAATTGCAAATATTGTGCGCTACGTAGGTCCTAGTGCTGAAACCTTTGATGAGGCTTACAACAAGGCTAGTGCGTTCTCAATAAATAACAGCACTTTAGAAGCTTTTGAGACTGCATTATCTGATAATGAGACTATCGAATCATTAGAGTATAGCACAATCAAAGAAAGTGACAAGGTCTTAGGTAATCTTGAAAATCCAAGAACTATTATCCGTTGGGCATATGACAACGAAGTTGGTAAGGTCTCTGAGCCATTTGAAATGGGAAATCAGTTTATTGTTGCTTCCGTTACAAGTGTCAAGGATAAAGGGATATTGCCCTTTTCGGAAGTTGAAGACTTGGTCAGAGAAAGAGTAATGAATGAAAAGAAATCTCAAATAATCCTTGCTAAACTTGGCTCTTTTGCTACGATTGAAGACGCTGCAAAAAATGTTGAAAAAGAAATACAGGCAGTGAATGACATCTTATTCAATATGTTCTCAATCACTGGAATAGGTCCAGAAAACAAAGTATTAGGAATTGCGTTTGGATTGCCACAAGGCGCGACCTCCAAAGCAATTATTGGAGAAAATGGCGTTTATGTAATTCGACTTGATGTTATTGGAGAACCAGCAGAAACTTCTGATTTAACTTTTGTTCAAGATCAAATCAAACGTAACTACGCAACAAGGGTAGATGTTGAAGTATTTGAAGCGTTGAAACAATCTGCAAATATTACTGATAGTAGAACTAAGTTCTATTAAAAACTACTGATAAAAGAATAAAAAAAAGGGAAGCATGCTTCCCTTTTTTTTATGTCTAAATTTGACATAATGAAGCACGATAAACTTCTACTATTAATTATTATCATTTTTGGGTTCATTGCTTGCAACAAAAAGCGACCTGTAGCATGCTTTGTTGAGCCTTCAGGTATTTTAGAAATTAATGAGCCAATCATTTTTAAAGATTGCTCAGAGCTTGCCAATGCATATGAATATTCTTTTGGTGATGACGGCTTTTCAAACGACCCGAGTCCAACGCATAACTATGCAAATGAAGGTACCTTTAAGGTTACACTAAAGGTAGGGGGTGGCAATGGAAAAGACGAGGTAAGCAGACACTTAAAACTCATGAGAATCCCTTTGACCGATTTAATTGTAGGGACTTATCAAGGAACTTATACGGAGACTTATCCTATTGATACTAGTCTTAATAACACGTATACTGGTGGCTGCCAGATTTTTGCAAAAAACCTTAAGGAGTTCACTGTATTTATTCCAAGAGGTGGTTTTGACACTCGAGCAATTGGGTCGAACAGTCAACTTACATTCACGGAATTAAATAATCTTGTACCAGAGCGATTAAGTAAAATGAAATCCGTTACTGGATCATTCTCTAACGCCACTGGCAACCTTACACTAACACTTACTGGCAGTGACCCAGAATCCAATGAGACTCCTTGGGTTATTCGATTTACTGGCGTAAAAGGCTAGCCTTTTTTCTTAAACCCAATATTATACTTCACACCAGCTCTCAGCCATCTTCCAGGTTGCTGAACAAAGCCAATGTCTTCGTATTGCTGATTGAACAAATTGGCAACTTCAATAAACCAATAAGCAATTTTTGTTTCTTGATACAATCGCATATCAACCAAAGTGTATCCTCCAAATATAACTTCAGAACTGGTAGCAGAATTAAAATACCCGCCTTCTCTATATTGATATCGTACATTCCAAGCCATATTTAATCGACCAGTTAATAAATGATCGACACCAACGTTCAATTTATGTTTCAAGTAATCCAGTACATAATTGGATTCAAAACCATCACTAGTTTGATCAGCCGTCAAACCCGTATACCGAATGGTAACCCCATTAAAGAAGGCCTCTTTAGAGGTGTACAACTGCTTCAAATTCAAACTTGCTTCAGCCTCAACACCAATGAAGTTTACCGCGGTTAAGTTGGCAGCCTCTGTAATTACAGACCCATTTTTACGAACCCAATCAATTAAGTTTTGACCTTGTCGATAGAATCCCGTTGCAGTTCCCGAAAACCAAGTGTTATTGTATTTCAAACCAAATTGATAATTCTGAGACTCCTCTGGCTTCAAGTCAATACTTCCAACAGCACCGCCAAGATTGTAATATAAATCGGTATAGGTTGGAAAACGCATATTGCTATTCGCTCCTGCAAATAGATCGATTTTTTTCGTCAATTCGTAGCTTACATCTGCTCCAGGAAAGACATCATTTCCATAATCTGAATGGAAATTCGCCAAAAAACCAGCAGAAATTCTAAATCTCCTGATCTTTATATTATGCTCAAAAAACAAACTCGCATTCTCTCTATCTGCCGCTTTAGTATAAACCGCATTTCCATAATCTTCAATAGTATCAGAAGGCTCACCAAGATTATTACTCCAAATCAATTCGTGTCGATATTCTCCTCCAATATATGTTTTACCAAACTTAGAGGTATAAGCTAGGTTGATTTCTCCAGCTCTTACTTCACTTCTATGATAGTTTGGCCCACCATACCATGTCGGTACAGTATCTTGAGCTCTATCTAAAACAAGAAAGTCTCCTCGTTTCTCATACCAGCCATCACCTTCTCTAAACAATTCAAATCTGTCATAATGCCTTCTGAAATATGCCCTAGGCGTTACTTTTAATTTTCCAAAATCCAATGTAGTTTGCAAAGAGGCAAAATAGGTTCTAGTTGCTTCATATTGACTCGGAAAATTCGCAGTATAAAAATTCTGAGCACCAAAACTTTTATCTGTAATTCCACCATTAAATTTAAAGGTCATATCCTTAACGTCGACATTTGAAGTAACAAACAGATTATTCATGTCAAAATCAGTATTACTGATATATCCAAAGCTCTGTCTTCGATTAATACTTACCGTGGTGCTTGTATTCTCTGTAACACCCGAACCAGATACACCAGCATCTAGGTAACCGTATTCGCCACCCGTCAATCGCAATTGAACGCTATTAGAATCTGCCCTTTTAGTGATTAGATTGACTGCACCACTAAATGCATAAGGCCCAAACCAGCGAGAACCGCCATTATTAATTTGCTCTACACGCTCCACTTGATCCAGAAATAAAGGAGCGTTCATCATATGATGACCCGTTTGAGGATCGGACATTTTTACTCCGTCAATCATTAATAACGATTGGTCGTAAGTTCCACCTCGGATACTCAAATCACTTTGAACGCCAAGACCACTTCTACTTCTTATATCAATACCTACGGCATTATCCAATAAATCAGAAATTGATTGTACAGGAGTATTTTGAACTTCTACATTGTCAATTAAATAAGGATTTGAGGGCTGATTATGCAGAGAATCATCTTGACGAATACCTTGAACCGTAAATGCTTTAAACGTGATACTCGTATCTGCTTTTTGAGAACTCCCGATTAAAAAGCAAGAGATTAAAAGTGTACTTATAAAATACTTCATGATATTAATTAATAGGTGAAAGGACAATTTATCTATACTACGATATTGACAATTTTTCCCGGAACTACGATCACCTTTTTAGGTACCTTTCCTTCCAAATACTTTGCAACATCAACTGATGCTAACACTGTTTTCTCAATCTCTTCTTTACCTAGGTCTAATGGTAATTCTATTTTGAATCGCATTTTGCCATTAAATGAAACGGGATAAGCATAGCTACTCTCTAACAAATGAGACTTGTCAAAAGCAGGCCATTCTGCAAACACGATGCTTTCTTTATTTCCCAATAATGACCAAACCTCTTCAGTAATGTAAGGAGTATGTGGGTGCATTAAAACCAACAATGGTTCAATGACTTCGCGTTTGTTGCATTTCAAATCTGAAAGCTCATTCACCGCAATCATAAATGTAGAAACTGAAGTATTGAATGAAAACCGTTCGTTATCATCGCTTACTTTCTTAATTGCTTTATGCAGAGCCTTAAGCTCATCCTTATTTGCTTTTTCCTCCGAAAAGATAAAGTTGCCATCGTTATCGTGCAACAATCTCCAAAGCTTTTTTAGGAAACGGTGAACACCCTCAATTCCTTTAGTATTCCATGGCTTGTGTTGTTCAATTGGACCCAAGAACATTTCGTGTAATCGCAATGTGTCTGCACCAAATTCACCTATAATATCATCTGGGTTTACTACGTTTCCATAGCGCTTACTCATTTTTTGACCATCTTCGGCTTGAATCATTCCTTGATTAATCAACTTTTTAGCCGGCTCATCAAAAGGAACTAATCCTAGATCATTTAAAACCTTCGTCCAAAATCGGAAATACAATAAATGACCAGTTGCGTGCTCAGCTCCTCCCAAATAAACATCGATATTTTGCCAGTAATCAACTGCTTCTTTAGATACAAACTCGTCAGAATTTTGAGGGTCCATGTAACGCATAAAATACCAAGAACTACCCGCCCAACCTGGCATTGTGTTCAATTCAATTGGGTATGAATTATTGTCTCCTTCAGGAGAATAATTAAAATCTTTCGCATTTCCCAATGGCGGTTGGCCATCTTCGGTTGGTAAATATTTATCTACTTCTGGAAGCTCAATGGGTAAGTCTTTTTCCGCAATCGGATAAGGAACTCCATCCTTAAAATACATTGGAACCGGTTCTCCCCAATAACGTTGACGGCTAAAAACCGCATCACGCATTCTATAGTTTATTTGCTTTTCTCCAATTTCTTTTGATTCCAATTCAAAAAGTATCTTCTTGATAGCATCTTTCACCTTCATCCCATTTAGGAAATCAGAATTTATTAAAACACCACCCTTATCTTCATTTGCACCCTCAGAAACATTCGAACCTTCAATAACAGAAGGAATTGGAAGGTCGAAGTGATTTGCAAAGTCCCAATCTCGTTGGTCACCACTTGGAACAGCCATTACCGCTCCAGTTCCATATCCTGCTAGCACATAATCAGCAATCCAAATTGGTAGTTTTTCTCCAGAAAAAGGATGCTCAACATAGCTTCCAGTAAAAACACCGGTAATGTTTTTCACATCTGACATTCTATCCCGTTCGGTTTTAGCTTTTGCTTTTAAAATGTAACCTTCAACCGATTCTTTTTGATCATTGGAAGTTAGGTCTTCAACGAATTCATGCTCAGGTGCAATTACCATAAAGCTTGCTCCAAAAATGGTATCGGGCCGCGTTGTGAATATTTCCAGTTTATGGTCAGAATCTGCTACTTGAAAATGCACGGCAGCGCCAATACTCTTGCCTATCCAATTTCGTTGAATTTCTTTTAAAGAATCGGTCCAATCTAATTTTTCAAGACCTTGCAGCAATCGTTCAGAATAAGCAGAAATCCGCATACTCCATTGACGCATTTTTTGCTGCTCTATAGGATGTCCACCGCGCTCTGAAACACCATTTTTTATTTCGTCATTTGCTAAAACAGTTCCCAATATCGGACACCAGTTCACAAGGCTATTCGAGATATACGTCAATCTATAATCCAATAAAATTTCTTGCTGGCGTTTTTCAGAATAACTAATCCAATCTCCTGCAGAAAAATTATAATCGGCATCATTAGCTGAATTTACTTGAGTATTTCCCTCTTTTCCGAAAATTGAAATTAAGCTGTCTATTGGTTCAGCTTTTTGAGTTGCATTATTAAACCAGGAATTGAACAATTGAATAAAAATCCATTGTGTCCACTTGTAATATTTTGGATCGCTGGTTCTAACTTCTCTGCTCCAATCGTAAGAAAACCCAATTAAATCCAATTGCTCTCGATATCGAGCTATATTTTCTTCCGTTGTTTTTGCAGGATGTTGCCCTGTTTGAATTGCATATTGTTCTGCCGGCAAGCCAAATGCATCATATCCCATAGGGTGCAAGACATTATAACCATTTGCTCTTTTATATCTAGAATAAATATCTGACGCAATGTACCCAAGCGGATGACCTACATGCAATCCAGCACCAGAAGGGTATGGAAACATATCGAGAACATAGAACTTTGGCTTTTCCGAACTGTTTTCAATACGGTAAACCTGACCTTCCTGCCACTGCTTTCTCCACTTTGCCTCTATTGTGTTAAAATCGTATGCGTTCATACCTGTTTTTTCGGGGATGTTATTTACAAAAAACTGTACAAAAGTAACATTACTACTTCTTTAACTCCCTCGATTAAATTCTTATTTTAGCCTTCCAAGGAATACACTCAAACCTATGGCTACAGCGGAAGAACGCTTCTCTAAAAAACGATTAAAGTCGTCCTATTTCACTGCAATTATCAGCATCAGTTTAGTGCTTTTTATGTTGGGTATTTTAGGTGTGATTCTGTTACAAGCCAAACGTGTTTCCAACTACGTTAAAGAAAATATTGGCTTTTCTGTAATTCTGAAAGATCAAGTAAAGGAGGTAGACATTGTGAAATTCCAAAAATCTTTGGACGCTGCTGATTATGTAAAGGTTACTGAATACATTGACAAAGAAACAGCGGCGAGAGAATTAACTGCTGATTTAGGCGAAGATTTCGTTGACTTTTTAGGTTATAATCCTCTACTTGCCTCAATAGAGGTTCGTTTAAATGCAGATTATGCGAATCCAGATAGTCTAAAATGGATTGAAATAGAGCTTATGAAAAACCCTCGAATCAAGGAGGTGTTTTATCAGCGTGATTTGGTTTCCTTGGTTAGTGAAAACATTAAAAATATTTCCATGGTAATTATTGTATTTAGCATACTATTGCTCATAATCGCCATTGCTCTAATCAACAATAGTATAAGATTGGCGCTGTATTCAAAACGATTTATCATTAAAACAATGCAATTGGTTGGTGCCACCCCTGGCTTTATTCGCAGGCCTTTTGTACTTCGAGGAATTCTTAATGGAATTTACGGAGCAATGATTTCAATCTCCCTATTAATTGGGTTATTATTTTACCTGCAACAGAAATTACCTGAACTTTTTGCAATTCAGGATGTAGAAATGGTTGCATCTTTGTTCGGATTGGTATTTTTGCTTGGAATTATTATCACATGGATAAGTACTGGTTTAGCGGTGCGTAAATATTTGCGCATGACAACAGACAAACTATACAGCTAATATTATGAGTCAAGAAAACGAAAAAGGGTTTGTGTTCGAAAAAATCAACTACATGTTACTTGCAGGTGGTTTGGTAATGGTAATTATTGGGTTTTTCCTAATGTCAGGTGGAGGTTCAGACGACCCTGCCATATTCAATCCAGAAGTATTTAGTGCGCGACGAATTACGGTTGCACCTACAGTAGTGTTAATGGGTTTTGCCGTCGTTATGATAGGAATTTTCAAAAGACCAAAAGCACAATAACCCACCTACCCATTGAGTATAATTGAAGCCATAATCCTGGGAATAGTTCAAGGCCTTACTGAGTTTTTACCGGTAAGTAGCTCTGGGCATATTGAACTTGGAAAAGTGATTTTAGGAGTTGAAATGGCCGATCCATTATTATTCTCCATTGTGGTTCATGCAGCGACTTCACTGAGTACCATTGTTATTTTTAGAATGGACATATGGATGCTCATCAAACTATTATTTGAACCGAGACTCTGGAATGCAGGAAGGCAATACATTCTTTACATAATTATTTCGATGGTTCCAGCAGGATTAGTTGGTCTTCTGTACAAATCAGAACTCGAAACCTTCTTTGACGGAAATGTTCGACTAGTTGGTTTTATGCTGATAGTTACAGCATTGTTATTATTCATGACTACCAAAGTCAAAAGAAAGAAAGGTAAAATCAATTACCTCCCTGCTATTCTTATTGGTATTGTGCAGGCGGTTGCTATTCTACCAGGTATCTCTCGTTCAGGAGCAACTATTTCAGTTGCATTAATGATGGGAGTAAGTAGAAGTAGAGCAGCTCGATTTTCGTTTTTAATGGTGATTCCGCTTATTCTAGGAGCCACATTATTAGATGTAAAGGATTACGTCGAATTACAACAAGCCGGAATGGCTGCTACCGATTCAGTTGCTCCAATTGCCCTGATTGCTGGGTTTATTGCTGCTTTTTTAAGTGGATTATTAGCTTGTACTTGGATGATTAAGCTAGTAAAAAAGAGCAAGTTGCAGTACTTCGCTATATATTGTTTGATAGCGGGAATAGTAGCTATCGCATTCTCAATTTAATTTTAAAGCACCATGAACGAACAACCTAACTTTACGGAAGGAAGCGTTCTATTGGTTGATAAACCAATCACATGGACCTCCTTTGATGTAGTTAATAAGTTACGTTATAATCTTAAACGGTGCCTTGAAGTAAAAAAACATAAAGTTGGACATGCAGGAACTTTAGACCCTTTAGCCACTGGACTGCTAATTATTTGTACAGGAAAAAAAACCAAAGGGATAAACGAATATATGGGTTTACCAAAGACCTATACTGGCACTATTACTTTGGGAGGAACTACACCTAGTTACGACCTAGAAACAGAGATTGTATCTTCAGGAAAAACAGTGAATATTTCACTACAAAAATTACAAAAAGCAACCGAATCGTTTACTGGAATAATTCAACAGTTTCCGCCAGATTTCAGTGCAATAAAGAAGAATGGGAAGAAGTCCTATGAATTGGCTAGAAAAGGTGTTTCGGCGGAACTGCCTGCTCGTGAAGTTGAGGTTTTCAGTTTTACTATTTCTGCCATCGAGTCCAGCAAACACCTTGAAGATGGATTGGATTGTTCTTTTGAAGTTGTTTGTTCAAAAGGAACCTACATTAGAAGTTTAGCTTTTGACCTCGGAAAAGCATTAGGATGTGGCGGGTTTCTAAGTTCACTTCGGCGAACTGCCATTGGCGAGTACACTATTGAAAATGCTTTAAGTGTTGAGGACACAATTACACTTATCAATTCCACAACAATTTTAAAATAGAGCGGTTGTTGATTACAACAATTTAACTGAATTAATTCATTTTGTCATCTCTGAAGAAAAGGGAATCTTTTTATTATAAATAAATGCCTAGTTAAGCTTTGGGTGACGCAGAAAATTTAATAGAGTAATAGTACTTTTAGCCCGCAATGGATATTTATAAACAAAAACAAAACTGGAAAACGCTTTTATTAGCTTTTGCTGCATTGATTATTGCTGCATCATTCTGGTACACGAATCGTTTGGTCCAAAACATTTCCAAAGAACAACGGAAACAAGTAGAGCTATGGGCTGAAGCAGTGAAAAAAAAGGCTCGTTTGGTCAATTATACCGAACGCTTGTTCCGAGAATTAAGAGAAGAAGAACGCAAAAAGGTTGAACTTTGGGTAGAGGCAAACAAACGATTATCCAGTGCGTCTAACAATCTAGACCTTCCTTTTTTGACCAAAATTTTGACAGATAATACGACCGTTCCTGTTATTTGGACTGGAAAAGACGGAACCGTAAAAGCTACCCGAAACTTACCTAAAGCAATGAAGGGTGACGCTTCCGCGATTCAAAAAGAGATTGTGAAAATGGGGGCCCTGTATGCTCCTATTGAAATCAACTATTTAGGAAACCAGCTTGATTATCTGTACTACAAAGATTCTCGGTTATTTGAAGAACTGAAACAGACCTTCTCCGATCTGCAGCAATCCTTTATTAGTGAAGTAGTTTCAAACAGTGCTAGTGTTCCAACTATTGTAACGAATCAATCACAAAATGAGATTTTATTTGCAGGAAACCTTGATTCTAGCACTTTCAATTCCCCAGAAAAAGTAGCTCAGCTTATTACAAGCATGAAGGCGTCGAACACTCCGATTAAAATTATGTTGCAAGACCGAGAAAGCTACGTCCTTTATCAAGACTCTTGGATTCTAACTCAATTACTTTACTACCCATTCATACAATTTGGTGTAGTAGGTTTATTCATTCTTATTGGGTATTACTTCTTCAGTACTTCTCGTCGTGCTGAACAAAATCGAGTATGGGTTGGAATGGCAAAAGAAACTGCCCATCAATTGGGTACTCCATTAAGTTCATTGTTAGGCTGGGTAGAGTACATTAAATCGAAAGGTGAAGACATGACGTTAGCTAATGAACTGGAGAAAGATGTACAACGGCTAGAGATAATTACAGACCGGTTTTCTAAAATTGGATCTGTACCCGAACTTAAACCAATAGACTTAAGGGAAGTAATCGCCCGTTCAATTGAATACCATGATGTGCGCAGTTCAAAAAAGGTAATTTTCAGTATAAAGGATCATACTTTAGGCAATCGTTTGGTTAAAATGAACGAAGCGCTTTTTAATTGGGTAATGGAAAACCTAATAAGGAATGCGATTGACGCCATGAGTGGAAAAGGAGATATTACGTTAAGTATTGTAGAAGAAAACGAAATTATACACCTCGACATTAAAGATACGGGAAAAGGGTTGACACCTCAACACAGAAAGAGGGTTTTCAATCCAGGAGTAACGTCTAAAAAACGTGGTTGGGGACTAGGATTAACCCTTTCCAAACGTATTATTGAGGAATATCACAGCGGTAAAATTATCGTAAAATCATCTAAGGTTAATGAAGGAACGACTTTTCGAATTACACTGCAACGCGCATAGCTTATAAATAATGGCAGGCATTTACATTCACATTCCATTTTGCAAACAAGCGTGCAGCTATTGCGACTTTTACTTTACCACTCACTTGCTAAATAAACAAGATTTCTTAGACGCGCTAATCAAAGAAATAGAATCGAGAAAAGCATACTTAGAAGGTCAACCCATTGCAACCCTCTATTTTGGTGGTGGAACACCATCGCAACTTTCGACCAAAGAATTACAGACCGTTATTGAAGCTGTTCGAAGTCATTACAGTGTAATTGAAAATGCTGAGATTACAGTCGAATCCAACCCAGACGACCTTACCGAAGAATATCTGCAGCAGCTCTTTAACATTGGAGTAAATCGGTTAAGCATAGGAATTCAGTCATTCAAAAACGAGGATTTAGAATTAATGAATCGAGCGCACAATTCCGAAGAAGCCAAAACTTGTGTTGCTTTAGCTAGAAAATCAGGGTTTAAAAACATCAGTATTGATCTTATCTATGGATTGCCAAATGCAACTTTAGAAGATTGGAAAACAAATATTGACCAGGCCCTGCAACTGGATACCGAACACGTTTCAGCTTACAATTTAACCATTGAAAAAGGAACCCCCCTTGCACATTCAGTCACTAAGGGAAGAGTTACGATTCCATCAGATCATGAGATAGTGCTGCAACATAATTTATTGGTTGAACTCTTGGCAGAGGGTGGTCTTGAGCATTACGAAACTTCAAATTTTGCCAAGAAAAGCTTTCGTTCTAAACACAATTCGAGTTACTGGAAAGGAACGCATTATGCAGGTGTTGGCCCCTCTGCTCATTCTTTCAATGGAATTTCTAGGAGTTGGAATATTTCAAACACCAAAAAGTATGTAGAGTTAATTGAGCAAGGGAAATCTCATTTCGAAACCGAAACTTTATCGCTCATCGACAGAATAAATGAATTTATTCTCACTGGTTTGAGAACCGCTGAAGGAATTGATTTAGTTCATTTCGAATCATATTTCGGGAAAAAAGCACTCTCTAACTTACTTCTAGAGAGCCAAGAATCTTTATCTAAAGGACTGTTGGAGAAAAAACAACATCGATTAATTGTATCTTTAAGAGGAAAGGTGCTTTTGGATGGTATAACAGCGGATTTATTTTTTGAAGAATAGCTGCTTTAAAACCTTTTCTAATCCGATTGGTTAATCTATCAAAGAACCAAGTTGCTTGAAAATAAGAAAAAATATCAAATTCAATTTCAGACTCAAGAGTTTGAGGCCTCAGAAGGCGACAATCTTCGAGATGTTTTGCTCAAGAATAAACTAAGCCCGCATAATGGAGCCGCAGCCTATCTTAATTGTAAAGGATTTGGAACATGCGGAACATGTGCTGTAGAAATTAAAGGTGATCTCAACTATAAATCCTCAATAGAAAAACTGAGGCTAAATTTTCCACCTCACAAAATAGAAAATGGTTTACGACTGGCTTGTCAAATTAAAGTGAAATCGGATTTAATATTAGTGAAGCATAAAGGTTTTTGGGGAGAGAATAACTAAAAAATAAAAAGATGAATTTTACTAAACAGGACATTCTAGATTGTGACCGAATTAAGCGGCTGAATATTATAAATTCTATTTCTGGAATAAAGCCAGGCAATTTAATTGGCTCAATTTCCGATAAGGGAACTACTAACCTTGCCATTATTAGTTCCGTAGTTCATCTGTCGAGCAATCCTCCTTTGATAGGATTTATAATGCGCCCCCGCGGCGAGGTAAAACGAGATACTTACAACAATATTCGCGAGAACCACCTTTTTACTATCAATCATATTCCAACTAGCCATATCGAACAAGCGCACTATACCTCAGCAAAATTTGACACAGAAATTTCTGAATTCGATAGATGTGGTTTTACCCCCGAATACATTGAGGGTTTTAAAGCTCCTTTTGTAAAAGAAAGTAAGATTAAAATGGGACTGAAACTGGTAGAGGAAATTCCAATTCCAAGTTCTAAGACTACTATGATTATAGGAGAAATCCAACAACTTGTGCTGCCTGATAATGCGATGAATGAAACGGGTTATATTAATTTGGAACAAGCAGGTACTGCTGGTATTGCTGGCTTAAACTCCTACTACAAATTGCAGTTTTTAGATTCGTTTCCATATGCACGAGTTGAAGATGTGCCTACGTTTTAATGACGGTAAATGGGCATTATTTACTCATAAAGGTCTCTTAATAGCTAGAAGTCAATAGCCTGAAAAAAAGGCACAATCTAAGATACTGGAAGAGCATCAGACACTTTACTCCTTCAGACATACAGGAGCGATAGATATATTTAAAAGGACGGGGTCTTTAACCAAGTTACAGAAGGCTATGGGTCACTCTAGTTTAAACGTATCGTTAACCTACTTAAGAGGGCTTGAGGTTGCTGAATTACAGGAGGAGGATATGCCGATGATTGGTTAAGAACGGAGTAATCTTAGTCCGACAATCACACGGGAAGTCTATAAACGCCAAATATACAGTTAGTTTAATTTTTGTCTTTACGTGGCAAATACCAATCAACCCAAGCATCTATTTGATTAATTGAGGTTGGCCTCAATAAAATCTCTCGCTTGTTATCTAATACGTAAAAAGTTGGTGTGCCAAACACATAATAATCTTGAGCCACTGGGCTATCCCACTTCTTGTAATCACAGTAGGCGAAAAAGGGATACGAACTCACTGATTTCTCAAAATCCTCCTGCTCTGTGTCAAGAGAGATATAGACAACCTCTACCCCTAAATTTCTCCACTTTACATAGTTATCTGTCAGTTTTGGCATTTCTTCAACACACTTCGGACACCAACTTGCACCGAAGACAACCAATGTGTAGGGTGTCGTTAAGTTTGTAAGGCTTTTAAAAATTGTTTGCTTTACTCCATTTAAATAGGCTGAGTTACCAAAGTTAATATTGGGTGCTATGTTCCCTTTTTTCATCGCACGGTAACTTTCTAG
>TARA_B110000879_G_scaffold64355_2_pt1 | contig 50294 bp, 48 predicted proteins | sample TARA_B110000879 | Tara Oceans TARA_B110000879 (sample SAMEA4398094) | marine metagenome | biome: Polar Biome; feature: [SRF] surface water layer (ENVO:00010504); material: water (ENVO:00002006), including particulate matter (ENVO:01000060) such as... | depth 5 m
AAGTGCTGAGGGCTCTCTCAGCTTTTAGATACTCTTCGCATCCAAAGCCCTAACATCGTCAAAACCCTGGCAGAAATCTTCTCAAAACTTACCCCCAGCAAAAGGCAGAATTGCTTAAAAAATCCCCACCCTCATGAGCGGTGACAGGCCTCAATACTTTTAGAGAGGTGAATGGCTAATTAAAATCATCATCATTCCTTTGCCCTTGCTAAATCATTTATCACTGGCATTTTCTCCCCGTGCAAGGAGCAGGAAGAGCGGTAAATGTGGTGAATCCAGAGGCAATCAAGGCGGAAGCCGTTGATCTGGGTGGACGGCTTGGTGGCTTGACTCTTAACCAGCAAATCATCTCGCTCGCGATGTGGCCATTACTGCAAAATCTGATGAGCGTGCTGGTTGGCTTCGCGGACAGAGTCATCGCCGGGCATGTGACTCCGGCAGCAGAGCTGGGTGCCGTGATCGATATGATGGGGCTGATGATGTACATGGGCTGGTTGATGATGATCATGCAAGGAGCTATCGCCACTGGCGCACAGGCACTGGTAGCAAGAGCCTATGGAGCTAGGGATTATGTGCTCGCCGAGCGTGCGGTAGGCCAATCCATTTTCCTGGGGCTGGTGACAGGGGCGATGGCAGGCTTGATGCTCTGGTTATTAGCTCCTAGCTTAGCAGATTTCTTTGGTCTAAATGCGGCGGCTAAAGACTACTTTCTCGCGTTCATCCAGATCCTAGTCTTCTCTGCGCCCATGAGTGGCGTGGTGTTCGTCCTCAGTGCCTGTCTCCGCGGTGCTGGGGATACTTGGACACCATTTAATGCGATGGTGGCTGTGAATGTAATCAATGCGATTTGCAGTTACATTTTTGCAGTGTATCTAGGTATGGGGCTGGAAGGTATCGCTCTTGGGACAGTGATCGGATGGGCAGGTGGACTGGCGATGATTATCTGGAAAATCTACCCGCGCGAAACGCAGAAAAGCTTGCTCGTTTTACATCGAAAATGGTTGCGCTGGAACAGGGATATCAGCATGCGCATTGTAAGGGTGGGGGTGCCTCAGTTGATAGAAATTCTAGGCATGTGGTCGATCCACGCCTATGGACTAAGGATGATCGCACTAATCGGTGATAAGGACGAGGGACTCATCGGTGCTCATGGTCTGGCGGTGCAGATAGAGTCTATTAGTTTTATGCCAGGCTTTGCCATCGGCACAGCAGCAGCAACCCTCGCTGGCCAGTATCTGGGGGCGGGATCTAAAGAACTAGCACAGCAGGCGGTAAGAACTTGCTGGCGATTGGCGCTTGTCGTCATGAGCGTGATGGGAATAGGGATATTTTTTGCAGCGGATTTTTTGGTAAATGTGATGAGTCCAGGTGGCGGACCACAGGCTGATGCCGCTGTCTCGCTGGTAATGATCGTCGCCTTTGCTCAGCCATTTTTCGCGACAGCAATGGTGATGAAAATGTCGATGCGTGGTGCGGGTGCGACAGGAACCGTGATGTTCTATTCGTTCGCTACCATGTTCGTCTTCCGCGTAGGATTACTGACGCTCATGGTGAGTCACTACGGTGCAGATCTGAAAATGATCTGGTATATATTCACTCTAGATATAGTCATTCAGGCCTCGGTGTTTAGCTGGGTTCACTACCGTGGTAAATGGATGAATAAAGAAGTCTAATACCATCCTTATGGAGTTACGCCGGTAGCCGTCTTTGCTGTGGGCAGATTTAAATTTTCGTCGCTTAGATCACAGATAGTCTGGAGTACTTCGATGATTGCATAGCTGATCGCTTTAGCCCCTAAAGCAGTAGGGTGGAGCATATCAGCCTGGAGGAAGTTCTTGGTGGTTCCCTCAGGGTAAGTGATATTCTTTAGTTTGATTTCTTTATTTGAAACACAAAGCTTCATAAATGAGGCTAGGTCAATAATGACAGTTTTCTTTCTTTTTTTCACCCATTTCTCGAGGATCTGATTTGCTTTATTGATCGTCTTAATTTTAGGGATCTGAGTGCTAGATAGCATTTTGTTTATTGAACGTGAGGCATCTGGGATGTTGCCTATCACTAGCGGACAGGTGATAGAATCCAGCTCAGCGAGTGCGGCTTTAAAGGTGCTGAGACGCTGTTCTGCAGAGGCGAAGTTCCCATAGAGTTGCCAGAACAGCTGGTCAACTGCGAAGATCACGCTAGGCTTAGATCCCAGCGCATCAGCCACTTGCTTATGTGAAATACCAAGCGGGTAAATAAAACAAAATCGGTTGCTAAAATTAGTAATTCTTCCAGCAGGAAGATTGGTGGCTTGCTGTAGGTAGAGATCTAGCGCGAGAGCATCTGACTTGGGCCCGCCAAGTCTCTCGGTATGCTCATAGCCATCAGAAAGACTCGCCCCGATGATGACCGGACGTGACAATGATTCGTGTGCATTCGCTGAAAACAGCGAACAACAGATGAAGATGATGGCTAGAAAAAGACGATACATTTTATAAACTTTTATAAGCTATAAATAGAACGCTGTCAATGAGGTAAGATAGATTCAACTATAGAAGGCAGGTCTTGAGCAAAGGCACTTAAACTAAAAACTGAGCAGATTAAGATGGGTATTAGTGGGGTTTTGCTCATGATTTAAATTATTTATGATAACTAGATTTGATCCAAAATATCTGCGCAGTACTGAGACCAGGATTCTAGTGAGTCTCGCATATCGCCCTGGAGTTCGGCGATGGTGCTGAACTTTAGATCTGCAATGGAGTCTTCGTTGGCAGTGACTTCATCTGATTCTAGCTCGAAGAGGTGGACGACACCTAGATGGACTTTTCCCACCTCGTTTGAGTCATCGTTGAGGACGGCGACTATTCTCTGGCTGTGCTTGCCGCTGATGTTGAGCTCTTCTTCTATTTCGCGCTCTACTCCAGCCATGTAGGTTTCGACGCCTAGATGATCGTCACGGGTGTCAACGGGATTGATATGACCGCCTATGCCGAGTGAGCGTTTCGCATGAAGTCGTGCTTCACCGCCAGATTTCCCACGTTGATAGTTGAGGAATTTACCCTGGTAGTGGAACAGCGCGTATGGGATGAGCTGTTTGTGAGTGGGGTCATCTTCGGCCGCTGCACGGTCGATGAAGAAGTTGTTAGACGGATCTAATAGTGCCGCGTGATACTGATGAACATCAGTATTGATGCCTTGGAAGGCACCGAGTGAGTCGAATAGCTCACGCTTGACGACGAGAATTTGTTCTCCTTTATAATCTTTCATGGGGTAGTGGTAAGTTTTACGCAGAGTAGTTCTTCACGTAGCTGGCTATTTTTAGATCATCAGTTCCCGCTGCCCAGACATTTCTCAGAAAATCTGCTGGTGGTATATTTCCATGGTCTTTGAGGAATTTTCTATCCCCACCACAGCCATACATAACATCTGGGTCTAGCTCGCCTTTGAGTTTGGCACGTGCTTTTGCGATGATCCTAGGCAGATAAGTAATATCTGCGAGCGTTTCGCCAAATGAAGGGAGACTATCACGAGTGATTTCTTTGTCGCTCGGCAGTCCTTCCTGAGCCACTAGAAAGTAGTCGCGTCTAACAGATGCCAAAAGCAGAGCAGTGGATTCTGACGGGACACCCTCATCCCCGAGGTCTTCTACAAAGTCAAATAGCTCGCGGGGCTTGTATCCGATAGAGCTGAGGAATCTAAGGTTTTCTTTAGTGTAGTAGCTATTGAAATCAGTATTGCCATTATTGAATTCATCTAAACAGCTACGAAAAAGGTCGAGAAATTGATCATTCCATGTCATATTACTACACTGCATTTTCAGAGTGGCCTTGTCAATCTATGAGGGCGAAAAACTGAAGAACTTTTAGTTTGGGAGAGGGGAACTAGCACTGTATTACTAGGTCGCAATACAACATTATGGAATACAATACTTTTTATTGCTTAAAAGTGAAGCGTGCTCTATATCAACGGGTTACTTTCCTTTTAGCTCGTTCATATAACGAGTCATTTCTTTCTCAGGATAGTAAGTGTCGATGAGGGTCATTGTTAGTTTTATCTTTGCTTGGAAGCTAGTCACTGCTGGTTGGATCATCTTGTTTACCTCCTTAGAGTTGGCATCTAGTGTGCTCGTCATTTTTTTGATGATGACAGATACTTGTGGTCCATATTGGAGCATTTTTTGTGCGAAAGCCTTTTTCTCCGCGACAGTGGGCATCGGTGTTGCCTTGAGAACTGCTTGGAGTGCCACTATCTTTTCCGATATAGACTGAACGTCGGCAGCGGCCTTGGCTGCCTTCTCTATATCAGTGGCAGTGGCGGTGATGGTGAAAATACTTTTGACATGGTTCAGCGCTTCAAGCGCGACATCATTGGCTGTGATCTTGGTCTTTGTTTCAGTCTGTTTTTTAGCAGCAGGAGCTTGAGCCAATATAGGCATATTGATCACTGATAACAAAAGTGCGGTGGTAATAAATATTATTTTCATATTAAGTGAAATTTAAGGATTTAATGAGTATTAGCAAGTGAATATGGAAATGCGTTAAGCAAGAATCGTCCTTAGTTGAGATGCGATAGCATCGTCTTGCCAGGGGAAGATGGTGCGCAGATCTAGGCAGAATTTCTCTTGGTCTGTATAGCCTACGATGGCTGGTTTGCCTGTGCGGAGTGATCGAGAGAGCTGATTAAGTGAGATGCCAGTAGGGTTTACCGAGAGAGCGATCGATGGAATCTGTGAGGTGGGCATAGTTCCTCCGCCAGTGGTGGCGGTGGAGTTAGTGCTAGTGATTTCACCTTTGGTGATTTCGCCAATTTTACTGAGGATTACATCTGCTCTAGCTTGAAGTTTTTGCGTGGTTTCGGCAAGATTTCTGAGTGTGGGGATGTCAGTCTGGCTAGGGTCTGACTGGGTGCGGAGGTATTCATCAATGCTTTCTTGGAGTACAGTGAGGATGAGTTTGTCGCAGCGGACGGCGCGGAAGAAGGGTTCATTCTTGATGCCTGCGATGAGGTCGGATTTTCCTGCGATGATGCCAGATTGTGGACCACCTAAGAGTTTATCACCAGAGAAGCAGACTAGGTCGATGCCATTTTTGAGTGATGCTTGTGGGGTGGGCTCGTGGTCAATAGGGGCGAGTTCATCTGTATTCATGAGGGCGCCTGAGCCGATGTCCTCGACGAGCGGAATACCGTGCTCATGCGCGAGTGCAGATAACTCGCTTGCTTCTGGCTCGGCGGTGAATCCTCCCATGTAAAAATTAGATCGGTGGACTTTGAGAATGAGTGCGGTGTTCGGGGTGATGGCGTTTGCGTAGTCGCTGAGGCGGGTTTTGTTTGTTGCTCCCACTTCTACCAGTTTAGCGCCGGATGTTTCTAAAATTTCTGGGATACGGAAGCCACCACCTATTTCTACGAGTTCACCGCGCGAGACGATGACTTCGTTTTTCTCACCATTGGCCAAGTGGCGAAGGATGACGATGAGGGCGGCGGCACAGTTGTTTACCACCGTGGAGGCCTCGGCATCGAGCAGGCAGGCGAGGGCAGTTTCTAAGTAACCAGCGCGCTTTCCTCGGGTGCCTTCTGGGAGGTTGAACTCTAAGTTTGAGTAGCCTGTAGCGATATTAACTAGAGCATCAGCGGCGGTCTTACCAAGAGGAGATCTACCGAGGTTGGTGTGGATGAGGACTCCTGTGCCGTTAATGACAGGCTTGAGTTTTGAGGCTGCGAAATGGTTTAGATTTTCAGTTATAGAAGTCTCTATTTCCTCACGATTCACTTCTTTTCCATCTAGGATTTGTTGTCGCCAGCCATCTAGTTCACGCCGGACGAAGCCGATAATCAATGGCTTTGGTAGGGAGATTATTTTGCTAAGTGAGTTGGCGAATTTCTCGACTGATGGTAGCTCTCTGAGTGACATGGTAATCATATAATAGGGATACGTTTAGGGGTGTAAAGTTTAGAGGTGTGAGAAATGAAAAATATTCTAGGGCTATCAAACGATCAAGAATATCTCTACAATTAACACGAGTTACCAGAAAAGGATAATTTTTTTGTAACGAAACTGGTTACAAATGGGTTATACATTGAGCATGTTTTTAAAACGTAAAGATCCCAAAGAACTTCAGGCATTTATTAAACTCCTGACGGAACATCAGGCAAACTTGCGTGCATTCATCGTGTCACTCATGCCGGGAAGCCCTGATGTCGCTGATGTGTTGCAGGAGACGAACGTGATACCGTGGTAAAAGCGTGATAAGTTTGAAATTGGCACTAATTTCATAGCTTGGAGCTTCCAGATCGCACGCTACGAGGTGCATCACCAGCGGCAACGTGCCCGGCGGCATGATAAGATCATGTTCTCTGAGGAACTTGTGGATCTACTCAGTGATACGAACTCGCCATCTGCTGGGGAAAAAGATCTCCACGCGGCTCTAGATAATTGCTTGGGCCAGTTGAGCGAAGACCAAAAAGAAATGATACAACAGCGCTACACTCCCGGTCACTCGCTGGAGGAATACGCGGCCACTAGTGGGCGCTCAGCGGGTAGTCTTCGTATTGCTTTACTCCGTATCCGTGAAAAACTTAGGCACTGTGTCGAAAAAACCTTAGCTATTAAATCGTAATGAATCCTACCGGTCAAGAATACCAGATGTTTTGCTGCTCGGCTTCCTCTTTTTCTTTTTCGTGAGATTAGCTATAAATTTAGCTTTTCAGATGGGGGCGGGTGTATAGTGTCTGTGATGTGATCACGATAGGAGTTTCTAGTCAGAAAGGTGGAGTGGGGAAGACCACAGTTTCGATAAATTTGGCATATGCCTTTGCGCGCTCTGGGCGGAAGGTTCTCGTCATCGATGCCGACCCGCAGGGCTCTGTAGGCTTGTCGCTGACTAAAAAAACGCGGACATTGAAAGGTTTTTTTGATTATTTGAGTGATGCAGGAGAGAGCTTCGAGAGCGTGATCGTACCCACGCGAATGGAGACATTGTCGCTCGTGCCAGCAGGGCAGGGTAGCGACTATGATGTGAGCTTTGGCTATGAAGCTGAGCCCAGCATGGGTGCTGGTGTGAGATCATTTCTAACAGATGCGGAAAAAGCAGGCTATGATATCTGTATTGTTGACACGGCAGCGGGGCTATTCGGGATTACCAAGGATATCTTAGTAGAGGTGGATGCTGTATTAGTGCCACAGCAGTCGGAGCCACTTGGAATTCGCAGCATGCCAAAAATGTTAGAAGCCTTAAGAAAGGTGAGGCAGATGAACCCTAAGCTACATATCTTGGGTGTATTGCTGACGATGGTGCAGAGAAACCTCCGTGAGAGTGTGGATGCGGGTGAAGGATTGCGTTCCGTGTTGCCAGCAAATCTGGTCATGACTGCGGAGATTCCGCGAGATGATCTATTTATAAAGGCGAGTGCCAGGGGGCTTCCTGTAGGAGTTTTAAGAGAAGGAGCAGAGATTCTTGAAGAATTTAATACACTGAGGAGAGAAATAGAGCTGAAGCTCGAGAAGCGGAATACAGCTGGCAACGAAAGGATAAGATAATGAATTCGATAAACTCATGGATAAATGAAGACGAGGTGCGCAAGCTGGCAGAAGATTTGACAGCCAGTCCAGAGGAAATGAAGGGATGGCCGAGTGATGATTTTGATGGTTGTGATGGTTTCGCAATTCCTGAAAAGCAAGGTGAGGGCTCTAGTAATACAGTGAGCAAGGAACTGGAAATATTCTCAGAGAATGATAGCAAAACTGAAATAGACATAGGCCAAGAAGTCAAAGAAAGTAAGTCTAGCTCACTCGCGATAGCGAGTGCAATGGCTGCTTCTGTTGGGCTAATAGGAAAGAGACAGTCTGAACCTGTAAAAGAATCTATCGCTGATACTAGGCCGGCGGAACCTGATGCGGGGACATTTCCTCCAATCTGTGACCATTGCCTCAATGAGGTGCCCGTCAACCTAGATGAAAACGCTAGGGTTTCCCTACCGAGTGTGCATCCGGATAAAGGAATAGGAACCTTTGAACAGATCGATAAGCAGCTGGCTAAGACCGTAAAGGCAAATGGTATCTGTGTGATTGATCGCGATGGTGATGTGTTATATTCCAGTATGAAAAATCAGAGTTTAGTAGCATTTACTATCAATGCAACGGTCGGAACGAAACTCATGAGGACTCAAGATGGTGAGTTTGCTAATATTCGTGTCAAGATTGCCGCAGGAGAATATCTGGAATTTGTCTCAGTGAAATCTACCCGTGGCGTGCTGATATTAGCAGCGTCAATGGATCATGTTCTAGGTAATACCAATGCTCAGTATGTAGCAAGTGATGTGCTTAAAATCGCCAACTTAGTTTGATTTTAATTACTTTGCTGAACATGTCTCGGTAAGGATGGAATTGAATATGTGTCAATCCTACTATGTGTATCCAAACCAGAAGCTAGATTGCCATTAGGTATAGCCAGGAACATAGACCGTGAATTTATCTGGATTTTAAAAAGGAAATAAACAAATGATTGAATGGCTAACATTCTTTATGATCATGGCGGTAGGGCAGTTCAGCCCGGGGCCAGACATGATATTACTGACGCGGGTATCACTAGCCGAAGGCAGACGGGCTGGCTGGGCGACAGCTTGTGGCATCGCTTCTGGTCTGATGATCCATGCGGGCATTGCTGTTTCTGGTCTAGCCTTTGTCTTAGCAAGAAATGAGGCGGTCAATCGCTGGATCAAGTATCTTGCATGCGGATATCTAATCTGGCTTGCTTACCAGTTGATGAAATCCGCAATGAATAAAGTTAAATTTAAACTAGATAGCGGACCACCCACACGCTCACAAACGAGCTTAGCTGGATACTGGAGAATGGGGTTTCTGTGCAACATTCTGAACCCAAAAGTAGCCATCTTTCTGGCAGGCGTGACCTTGCCTTTTTTAGAGCTAGGGATGAAGACAGATCTAGAGATAAGAGATTCAGCCTGGGCGGCTATCCTATGGGCGACTATCTTCCTAGAAGGCTGGCTACTCTGGAGCATCTGGGTGTGGATGCTCCAAGTCCGGATGATTAAGGATCACTACCAACGCAATGCACACATCATCGATGGTGTGTTCGGAATGTGCCTCATCGCGCTCGCCGTGATGCTAGTCTTGTCATGAATCTTATTCTATCGTCTCAGCTTTATTGAATCAACCGTGGTGTTCTCACTCTGGGTGTATCGTGTTCGATTAGAAGCTTGGGTCAGCCTAGAATTATTTAGGATCAGACTTTCTTAATCCGGGATGATTGCCAGAGCTGGAAAAAAACTCCGGACAGGGCGAGTGCGGCACCGAAAAATTCGCGGGTGAGTTCGACACGTGGATCTTTAGCGGACATCGAGGTCTGGGCTATATTGAAGGATTCTTCGCTGAAGATGTTGGACCAGAGGCCAGGAGCGGTCGTGATCATTTCAAAGAAGCAGGCGGTGATGGCGACGACAAAATACCAAGCCGGCAGTTTACGAAATGAAACCACAACGAATCCGATTGCAATGATCAGGTAGAAAATAAGCCAGAGGGCAGAATCGACGGTCGAGTTGTTAAACGAGGGCTGGCTGTAGATGCCAGGATCGACATCGTTGCGCTGGAGCCAGGCAAAGAGGGCAAAGAGGGCGGCAAACAGAATATTAATGGCAAGGGATTTATTTTTGGTATTGCCTATGGGTTTCATGTCGGTTGTTTTTAATTGGTTTCTATAGAGATGTGGCTTTTGGCTGTGTCTTCTGCCAGAGAACTATGATTATACTAACCGTAAAACTAGCCGGAGTAAAGTAGGGAGTCGAGTCTTGGTGCCTTTCAGGCTAGGTCACTAAATAGTGCAGGGGACTGAATAAACGATTATTATTTCCCTTCAGCCGCGGTGTACCATTGCTGCTGGAATCGTTCCCATGCGTTTTGCGACTCTTCTCGTTTCCCCAGTGCTTTGGAGACCAGCGATTGATGGAATGCCCCTCCTGCGATGGCAAGTCGTCGGCTCGAAGGAGGATGTCCAACAAGCATGGGGTCGATGGTGATCGGAGACTCTAACAAAATTTTGGTAATCATGTTCGTGAGTTTAGGTCCGACCATCCAAATCACCTTATCTTTTGCCGCCACCTCACGAAACAGCAACGGTGTTTGATATTCGATCATCGGTTGGTCGTCAGTGTTGATCGGATAGGAAGCGAATAGACGACGAGCTTCCGTCAGATTACCAACGTAGTTGAATAGTATCGTCGATGGTGATGGGGTCATCATCATTTTGGCGGAGGCTTGATGCCAATTCGCATTCGCTAGTGTTTCCAGCATGGTATCACGTTTTACGGGTGGTGGAATCGGTAAAGGCTTCTTGTTTAGTTGTCCGATGAAGGCAACCTTCTCATTGCCAGGGGTGAAGTTGTTATGCCACATGGTGACCTGGTCGAATGCTTCTAGCATCGTCCTCGCGATGACGCCAAATTCGGTCTCGGTGATTTGATACAGTGGCAGCCATTGGACGAAAATGCCATCTGGATTAAGGCGCCTAACTGCGGACTGATAGTGGTCGAGACTATAGAGGCTGCCTGCACCGCGACGGTAGGGAAGAAATAGATCAGCATTGATCATATCAAATTTCTTATTTGATGCCATCAGGTAGTGGCGGCCATCTTCTATCAAAATGGTTGAACGTGGGTCGGTAAAAACGCCGCCGGTCATTTCGGGTGGGATATAGGATTTTGCCGCTTCCACTACCGCAGGCGTGAGTTCGGAACTGACTACATTACTCACATTTAGGAATTCTGGACCGAGAGAAGCACCTGCCGACATCCCGGTTCCGAAGCCAATGTTGAAAATACTTTTTACCTTCGGGTAAGCGATCAGTGGGATACGCGATTGATTCGCTTGTTCGGTGAAGACCTCAGTTGACCCCAAGGAATATGAGCCATTAATTTTGATGGCGATATGACCGTTAGTTTTTTCGATAGCCGTTACCGTGCAGTCGCTGCCTTCCCATGTTTGAAGAACTTTGACGGGCTTTAATTTCACGTGCTGTCCCTGTGTTGGAAACTTTGTTGGATTCAGCAAGGTGAATAGTAGAATGAGGCAGACGGCGGCTGCGGATCGGGTGATGATCGCTGCACGCTTCCAGCCCATTGGGAATAGTAGTGCAACGATCAGGTAGCCGGCAGCGAGTAGTTGCATGCTGCCCCACATGCCGAAGGATGGGAGTAAGATGAACCCACAGATCAGAGCGCCCATGATAGCGCCCAGCGTGTTTGCGGCGAGTATGCGACCGAGCGTGCGGCCGGGCTGATTGGCGTGCTGCTCAGTAGCTTTCATCAGAAATGGAAAGACCATGCCCAGAGCCAATACCGTTAAGCCGATGCCACGAAAGCCGATACTGAAAATTCGGCTCACGTAGTTGTCCCAAGACTCGAGCTTGTAAACCGGCTGCAGGTCATTTGTCACCTGCATCAACATCCAAGGGTTAAGCAAGAGTAAGGCGCCACCAATGAGCACTAGCACTCCAGTGATTTGTAGTGGTGGTAGTTTTAGTCGTGATAAAAGTGAGCTGATCCACGCGCCGATTGCGAGGCAGATCAGGACAACAGTTAGGATGATCGCAAATGAATAGACTGAATTTTCATGAACCTGTGCGAAGATACGAGTCCAAAGAACTTCGAGAGAGAGCACTGAGAAGCCTGAGAAAAAGCAGAGCGGTAGGATGATGCGGTCACTGAGTGAATTATCTTGAGGTTCGGATTGCGATTCGTTTTCTGGCTTATTATCTAGCAGATGATTTGATTTAGTTGGATCTATCGTTGCCTCGGGCCGGCGTGATAGCCACCATGAAAGGCCAGCGACCGCTGCTGATAGAGAGATCGCTATTGTGTAGGTGGTTTTGAAGCCAAAGGTTGGGATGAGAACAAATGCTGCGTAGGACACCCCTAAGGCGGCACCTAGTGTGTTAGTCCCGTAAATAAAGGCTGCCATGCGGCCAAATCGACTGCGATCGTGGATAATGGCTTGGCCGATTGCTGGAATCGTGCCGCCCATGAAGAACGCAGCAGGGAAGATGAGTAGCAGCGAGAGAGCAAACTTGATGATCAATATCCAAGCGGTGCCAGAGACAGACTCGTAAACATGTGGGTAAACCCCGTAGAATATCTTCAGGATCACGAAATAGATCAGTGCGGTCAGCAAGATGCCTACTTCGAGTGCTGCATAGAGCCGCAGTGGGTTAGCTGAGGCGCTAGTGCGCTTTCCCCACCACCAGCTACCAAAGCCGATTCCAGCAAAGAATGCGGCCAGTGTGATGGAGGTAGCATGGGCTGTGTTTCCGAACAGCAGACCGAGTTGTTTCATCCACAGGACTTGGTAGATTAGTCCAGCAAATCCCGATACAAACATCATTACCATAATTGGCAATAGCGGAAGATCTTTCCGAGCTACTTTAGCTGCTGCTTGTTGGCGCTCACGTTGGTATTTTGATTGGCCCTTCATCGAGAGAAATTGATAGCTAGAGGAACAATTAACCGCAAGTGGAATCGGGACTATTTAGCTTACTTGATTGGCCTCAAAGCATGTTGGGGTGGGGGCAAAGACAAAATTAAGTCATGAACTGTTTTATTGAACCGGTTTGGTCGAGTTTTTTACGTGCCATTTCTAGGTCGAGATCACCGTAGTGTTCCATCGGATTTCCGTGGGCGTTGAGCAGTGTGGTGTAGAAGTTGCCGAGGGTCTTGTGACCTTCGGTTCCTAAAACTGGTAGACGGATATAGCGTCCTGCGATATCAAGATTGCAGTCCTTGCCAGACATAATGAGGAAGGGGGTCTCCAGGCCAATGCCATGGTGAGTCTCCCCATTTTCCGGAAAGTACATGATCATCGTGTTATCGAACATGGTACCATTTCCCTCAGGCGACTGCTTGAGTTTTTCGACAATAGTCTTGATCTGATTAATGTGACTGATACGGATTTGCTCCCTAGTCTTCCATGCTGGCACACCACCGAAGGCTTCGTCATGACCTAGCGGGTGGATACCGATGCGGTCTGTTTCATTTCCTGGTAGACCAGTTACTGGTGTTCCTAGATCATCAATCGTATAGGTTACGACATTAGTTAAACCGGCTTTCAGTGCAGAAACGAGCACGTCTGTCATGGCTGCCTGTTTCTCTGGCGTGCTCGCATTAGCGCCACCATTAAGATGCACAGGCGGAAGATCTGGTAGATGATTGGCGAGTGAACCGGAGAGATCGATCAGCTTCTTGTTACGGTTACGAATCGCGTTAATGGATTCGATCTGCGCCTCCTGACGTCTCATTTCATGTCCTTTTATCCCACTCAGTTTCATGCCCTCTTTACCCTGTAGAAACGACAACATGTCATTATCAGAATTAACCGCATCTGGGTTTAAGACGGATTTGAAAAGTTCACTACGTGCGGTGTCCGGATCTGCATAACAGTAATTACGGGTCTGTGCTGATGGCGCGGAATAGCCAGATACAATTCCTGTGCGTCCTTGGGCGAATGACAACTCGACATGTCCGAATGCTGAGGGGAATAGCTTTGCGAGTTCAAAGTCGATCGTCGCGCGTTTGATGGCACTTAGCGTATTTCGGTTCGATTTGAAACAGCCCATTACGGATGAGAAGGAGTAGTGGACGTTTTCGCTCATCTTGGCTGAAAGTCCCTGAAGGATGGTCATGTTCTCCTTGTGTGCGTCCAAGCCACGAAGCCACTTGGGCAGCTCATGCTTGTCGAGAGCGACTTCGAATGGTTGCTTCTTCTCATCAAGTGCTTTGTCCTCGGCAGAAAAAGAGGGGAGAGCCATTTCAAGAGGACGGATACCACTAGATTTCCGGATAAAAATGAAGCGCTTGGGTATTCCGTTGCCCGCTATACTCTCAGCCGCAAGCAACTGATTAAAGGATGGCGCTAGGGACATTGCCCCTGCGCCAAGTGCTGAGGTTTTTAAGAAGTTTCTTCGGTTTGTCATGGTTCTAGTTTTCTGTTGGTTTACGGTAAATGAATGAATCTGATGTGAGTAGTGATACGATTACGGCATCAAAACTGCCACCACTCTCGGTATAGGCCTTTTCAGCATCGATGAGCGACTTTGAATCCGAAAGAAATTCGTTGCGACCCAAGAAATAACGGAAGGCATGGCGGATAATGGATTGACGAACCCGGCGGGATTTCCCTAGGCGTTCAGCTAGGTCAATCGCATTCTTTAGTTCTCCATCCAGTGAATCGTCTCCTGTTCCCTTGAGATATCCTTTTGGATCGACCGGGCTAGTCTTGTAGATGTCCCGAAGATCGATGAGGTGATTGCGACCAGGAGGTTTATCAGGCTGTTTTTCAATGAGGTTTTTAGGATACTCGAGCGATTCCTCAGTGCGGAAGCGGCCAAAGTCATCATAGCTTTCAAATACGTAACCTAGCGGGTTCATTGCTTCGTGGCACCTCCAACAGTATTTTGCTTCAGTCTTACCAGCTAAGCGAGAACGCAGAGTTCTTGTGTGGTCCTCAGGAATGACGGCATCTACGGTGATTGGGATGTTTGGGATGGTGCCAGCGAGTAACTTTTCGCGCACCCATTTACCGCGGTGAACGGGATCGGTTTGGGTGTTTTGTGCAAAAGCGATGAGCCAAGAAGGATGCGTGAGCAGACCTTTGCGATTGGGGACTTTTGCCGGCTGGACGGCTGACCAATTCCAGTTATCCTTACGATAATTAAAGAATTTAGCCACATTTTCTCCCGGCATGAAATCAGAGCCATATCCTCGATACATGTCGAAGGGAGCAGCATCTTCTTGTCCTTTGTCTAGTCTAGCTGTAATTGTAGTCATCGACTTCTTGAATAGCTGAATTGGTTTGCCTTGTCGGTTTCCTTTATTCAAATTATCCGTGTTAATACTCCGCATATTTACTTTTTTTAGGAACTCCTTATGATCGAGAAGGTCTTCCTTCTTGAAGTCCTTCCAGTTGGTATCTTTGAAGTGCTCGTAGATGCTTTTGATTCTGTCGGAGGCCTCCTGCATCCGCTCGTTGTCTCCGTCATGATAAACATAGAACTTTTCGGTGGTCAGTAGTTCTTCAAAAACGTTTTTGTCGTTTTCCAAGATATATTCGACGAGCCGGTCTGTCTCGTTAATCAGACGTGATGTCGCATTTCCAAGCCTATCCCCTCCGAATCTTTTCTCATCCTTGAAAACAGCCTGTGCGCTGGGGTATCCAAAAAACTCGCGGAAGAACCGCAGCTTACGGATAGTGGCATTAGTGGAATTATTATTATAATTTTTGTCTGCAAGGATTGGATCAATGAGATAATTGATGTCTCTCTTTTTCAGCATCCGCAGAACTTCCCGTTTGTAGTCCTCCCGGGTATCCAGTCTGCCACTCTCAGCCGCCTTGACTAGTTCCTCATCGGGGCTTTGGTCAGTGAGGGCATAGGCAATCGCATAGCTGACATCACGCGGCGAAAGCAACCTACGGCCATGCTTATCTGCCGTTCCCTTACCAAATTCCTGACGATAGGAAAATTCACCCGATAAAATGAAAGTTTGGATGAGCTTCTGAATGGCTTTGAGTTTGCCCAGTTTGGTGATGTAGGATTTTGATAGAGCTAGATATTCTGCTGCTTCCTTAGTCGTCGGAGAGCGCTCTAGAATTTGCACAGACAGCTGCTGAACAAGATCTGATAGGAGTTGATCTGACGGAGGTCCAGCTTCGATACGTTCCTGTTCAAACCCTTTTTTCCAATCGGCCAAGCATTTCTCAATGACCTCATTGTAATGATCGCCTTTCTTACGATGCTTCATGACCGATGCTCGCACCACAACCATTTCAGCATCATCTAGAGCTTTATAGACAAGCGGTTTGATTCTGCGGCCATTATCATTGATTACCTGTTCGCGGAGCTCGGGCATATAATCCCGCAGAATGGTCATGCGACCCTGAATGTCGCGTTCGTAGTCACCGAAGTAGAACCAGGCTCGTTCGCACATTTCCCTAAGTATCTCATCCGCTTTTTTCTCGTGTTGTGAATCTAGCAGGAACTGATGAATCACGCCATCTCCATCAAGCTTTTTCATCATTCCTAAGGCAACGTGGACAGGTGCTTTTTTGTATTTCTCACCCTTAGCCAATTCCTTGATCTCCTTTAGCACTACTGGTATAAACGTCGGTAGTAGGGCCTCATTTTTGCTGCCGTAAATCTCATCGCAATATTGTGCGATAAAGGTTTCAAGGAACTCTTTTCGCGTGGTCAATGTCGCATGATGTTGGTCATCGAGCGCCATGATTGTATCGATGGCGGGAAGATATTTACCATTTTTCTCCGGCACTAGATTGTTGGTAATGTATTTGGATGTATTCTGAGCATTTGTCAGCATGCTAGACAAGTGGCCGCCAGTGAAGTCCTCGGTGGCGTAATACCTAACGCCGGAGGCGGTTGGCAGGAGAAAGGGGTTCGCAAGGCTAAGGTTCGTTATTTTGCTGCTGCCCATGACAACAGATCTTTTTTTGCCTCTTTTTATTTGGGTGGTGTTCTCCAGCATCCGCTGGAATTTCGCGTTAAAAATATATTCGCTGATTAACCAGCGTCGGTCATAGGTGAAACTAGGTAAGTCTTTGTATTCACCGGAAAAGAGCTTTTCATGGTCGACGTAGTTGCCAAACTCGGGCTTCTGAAGCTTTCCTTCTAAGGTAGATGCTTTGTAGACATCTAGTTCAGCCGAAACAAAGTCTAGCAATTCTTTGCGCTCTGCTTCCGTTGGCTGATCTTCTTTCTTGGGAGGCATGTGCCCAAAGTAGAGTTGTTCTTGCATCCGGTTCAAAAGATTGAGACGCTGTGGGACCTTCAGTTCAGCCAGATTATCTAATCTAATATCACCTTCCTCCATTCCCGACTCGTGGCAGGTGTAGCAGTAGAAAGCTAAATTATTATCGGTTTTCTCCGGTATGCGGAAGACGTGTTCTTTGCTGGTTTTTACCTCCACGGCAGATGCCCGTTCAATGGCGCAGAGGCTCAGGAGTGTGCAGCTTAACGCTACTGTTAATTGGGATCTTCTCATGTTGAGTTACTAGGAAATTTTTGATAGAATGTTTTACTGGATAAAATGAATAATATCCTTTGCTTACGACTTTGAGCTATTAGCTCTTTCAATGTAGTTGTTATTAAATGGTGGAGGGATGAACTCGTCTAAAAACTCTTTTTTACATTGCGGTGGCTGATTCTATCACACTAGCTGAAGGGGGACCTGCAGAAAGTAGGAAAATAGATACGATAGAGCATGCTGTGAAATAAATAACCATTCATAAATTTAGACGCCTCAACAAAACAAGCAAATTAAATAATTGTTATTCTTCTTGAGGCATCTGAATATTAGGCTGTGATTAATAAAGGTCTCAAAAAATCAGTTAGCTATTCATTTTTTTCATGGTTTAAAAGTGACACTCAGCTTCATTTCATCAGCGATAGGAGCTGTGAATGACAAAATTTGGTAATTCTCGTTCTGCTCCTCCTCAGTGGTCGGCGGCTTAGCATCCAGGACCTTCCAGACCCCGCCGTGATTATCATTTCTCAGCACTTGTAGAGTTTTTCCGTTTCTCTTCAAGGTGACCATAGAACCTGTTATTTTTATCTCAGCACTCGTCATGATCGCCCATCTTACCGCCTCTGCTGGCGCGGAAATAGTATCGGTGATTAATGTGGTCTTACTTTCTCTATTGAAAACAGCTCTCCGCACGACTTTATCTGCCTGGCCTTTATAAGCTGGTGACATATCAATCGTAACATGGCCACCTTCTGGCTTGCTCTCAAATTCAGTTATCGGTGAAGTTTCCGCATCCATTTCCTGTAGGTTACCGCCGATGACTAGTGTGTTATGGCTAAAATTATTGAGGCGAAAATACTGCCATCGTTCTTCATCAGCACTGAAGTATCCTGGTAAATTATAATTTTCAGATCCTAGATCTTCTACCCAGCGGACTCCATCTGATTCGAAAACGAATGAGCCTATATCCATATGGCCATGACTCGCTTTAGGGAGCCCACCTTTAATGGCTAAAAACATCGTTTTAGGATCGTTCCATGAGCCACGGAATGTCGCGATTGGCTGACTTCCCAGCCACTTAGAATCAATTGCTATCGGTGGTGCAGTTTTTTTTGTCGGTTGAGGAAGCCAGAGTAAATGAAAGGGAAAGAGGCGACCTAATCGAGATGATGGATCCTTCTGAGCAACAAGAATATCTCTCTCTATTGCCTCTCGAATATAACGAACAGTAGAGGGATCATTAAATTCTCGCGCCATCCATGATTGCGCGGGACTTATTTTGCTTTCCTGAGCGGTGGATCCGGAATCAGCAAAATTATAAAGAATCCCTGTAGGACCTGCGAGCCGAACTGGAAATAAGGTGGATCGTTCAAACTCAGGTGGTGTAGGGATCACCATTTCTTTCTGGTCAGACCTGACAGCGGCTAGTCCGAGTACGTGGTAGTTTGACCCGTAGTGCCAGTAAGATGCTCCTTCAGGGTAGCCTCCGTTTGGCTGGTAGAATTCGCGGCATCTTTCTAGGACCGCTCTTGCTTCAAGCCTCGCTCGATGAATCGGCTCACCTTTTTTTTCCAGAACACGTTCGGTGATCAAAAGACCTGTGGCACAGACTTGGGTCCAGTTATTACGCAGATTTGACCACCAAGCTTTGTTAGATCCGGTGTATCCTGCTCTTGCTGGTTCTCGTCCTAGTTTAATCAGTGCTTTAGAGAACAGATCACGCTGTTCTAAGCTAAGGTCATGGTAGAGCCAGTCATAACCTATCGCAACTGCGGTGGACATCTCAGCAGTATCGAGAAAATGTGAAGGGTTCCAATCCTTGAAGCGACAGGCAGTATCTAACTCTAGGATCGCTCGGTTTAGATATTTCTTATCACCAGTCAGTCGCCAAGCCATGGCAGTGTGAAGTATATTACCCAGCGCGTGACGACTCTCACCTAGCAAGCGTCTACCGTCTTTTATTTGGTGCTTAGTAGGACGAATGTTGAGGATCTTGTCAGTTCGTCGGATGAGTTCATCATATAACTTCCCAACTAAAGGTTCAGACTTAATTCTAGCCTTTAGCTGAGTCTCTTCTGCTTCAGAGAAAAACAACCGCGGGTGAGTGTATTGATCAGCATGAGCTAAGTTACTAATGTAAAGCATCACTCCTAGTAAAGTGATAATGTATCGATTCATTATTTTAAGGCTCATAGACTCAATATTACGCAGTCTAAATAGAGATTCTTTCTAGCATATCTCAATATTAACAGATAAGTTTAACCCTCAAATTGAATCGCTACAGGCTACAGATAAGCGGAAAGTATAGCCACGATTTTTAGCTACATTTAAGAGATCGATTACTCCGTCAAATAGATTAGTTTTGCTTCGTCAATTAAGTTCCGTGAATTAGGTGACTTCGTGGTGAGCACCAATGTATAACCGCAACACGTTGAAGAGACAAAAAAAACCGAACCGCCAGATGATGGCTTGTTCGGTATTTTGCATCAATTGATAAGTTTACAGCTGGCAGAGGGGGAGAGATTCGAACTCTCGGTGAGTCTCCCCACGTCGGTTTTCAAGACCGGTGCATTAAACCACTCTGCCACCCCTCCGATGAAGCTGCAAATGTTATTGGTTGCGGCGGAAAGAAAACGTGAAACGCGATGAAACGCAAGAAAAAACTGTCGCGAATTTTGACTTTTTTCCTATCGCTTACGACTCGGGCCAGTTTAACATACTCATCTATGAGCAGCGCAGTGATATTATTTTCAGGACAAGGAGCCCAGAATGTGGGCATGGGCAAGGATTTAGCAGAAAACTACCCAGTGGCAAAAGCACTGTTCGCTGAGGCCGATGTGGCACTAGGTTTTTCGCTTAGTGAGATTATGTTTGAAGGTCCATCTGATGAACTGATGAAGACATCTCACTGTCAACCCGCACTCTATTTACACGGTCTGGCATGTTTAGCAGTTTTAAGGGAGCGCGTTCCTAGTTTCACGCCAGTGGCGGCAGCTGGGTTATCACTGGGAGAATTCACCGCACATGCGGCGGCAGGGACATTTAGCTTTGCTGATGGACTGAAGGTAGTGGAGTTGCGTGGTCAGTTCATGGAAGAGGCGTGTGATGCGACCAAGGGCGCAATGGCCGCAATGATTGGGGGGACTCCTGAAGCGGTGAAAGCACTTGCTGCGGAATGCGATGTCGATGTGGCAAATTTCAATGCACCGGGACAAATCGTCGTTTCTGGAAGCGAAGAGGGGGTCGATAAAGCAGTGGCAGGAGCCAAGGCAGCTGGCATTAAGATGGCAAAGAAACTCAATGTAGCTGGAGCCTATCACTCACGTCTGATGCAGACTGCGCAGGATAAACTAGCGGGAGTGCTGTATGGCACAGCGGTCAATGAGTCAAACATCCCAGTGGTGAGTAATTTCAAAGGTGGGATCGTGAATGGAGCTGATGAGATCCGTGAGACGCTTGAAAAGCAGGTCACGGGATCGGTGAGATGGGTGGAGTGTATTGAGGCATTGATTGCTGAAGGTCACACCACATTCATCGAGCTAGGACCAGGCAGGCTGATCGCCGGAATGATGAAACGTATTAATAAAGAAGCAACCGTGATCTGTGTGGAGGATATTGCGTCTCTTGATGCGGCGGTAGTGGCGTTGAGTTGAAAATGATAAGTAATCTAGAACGGGCATTAATTTTAACCGCAGTCATTTCATCTGGTTTAATGGCTGGCTGCGTGAGTAAAGCCGAGCTTCAGCCGAAGAATAATTTTATCAGTCCGATAGAAGAAGAGACAATAAAAGAGAGGTTTAAATCGATGATTACTAAAATGAATCAAGCCGGCGATTACGCAATCTCACGCGATAGTATTGCTACAAGTTGCTATTTGGGGGCGCTTAGTCGGGAGAAGCTTCAGGTAGAGTCAGCAAAATAGCGATTCCATGTAATGGCTAAGGATAGTGGGGGGTGGCAAGCACCCCGATTTACGGCATTTATGTTTGAGCTATCTATACTCTATTCAAGAGGAATGTTGGTGTTTAATCATTGGAGGAGTTTATTTAGCCATTAGATTGTTTAGAGGTGCACCGCGGTTTGCTCGGCAATCAAACCCTACCGCTGTTATATAAACCTGAAATACTGTAGCCAATGACTATTGACAATTCACTAATGCCGTGGCAAATGCTAACTATCAATTATGAGTGACCAAACATACCGCATAGCAGTAGGCGCCGATCATGGCGGAGTAGTTCTGAAAGACACTGTAGCTCGTTACCTCAAGGATAAAGGCCATGAGGTGACTGATTATGGGACGCACTCAAAGGACTCCGTAGATTACGCAGATTATGCAAATGAAGTGTCGATCGAAGTTGCGAATGGAACTTTTGATACCGGTATTCTGGTCTGCACTTCTGGAGTTGGGGTCTGTATGGCGGCGAACCGTCACGTGGGAATTAGGGCGGTGAACGTTCGCACTCCTGAGGAAGTGATTATCACGCGCGAGCACAATAATGCTAACATTCTTTGTCTGGGGCAGAACGTAGTCGATGAGGCTAACGTGGCAGCGATGGTTGATGCATTTTTAAACACAAAATTTGAAGGAGGAAGACATGAACCTAGACTCGCTAAGGCATCAGGTAGTGCGCTTTCGGTTGCTGACCCAGAGGTTTTCGCGACAGTTGCTGATGAAGGAAAAAGACAGCGCAGCCATATCGAACTGATCGCTTCAGAGAATTTTACTAGTTCAGCTGTGATGGAAGCGCAGGGTAGTCTGCTCACTAACAAATATGCAGAAGGCTATCCAGGCAGACGCTGGTATGGTGGTTGCGAGCATGTTGATGTTACGGAGCAGATCGCGATTGATCGCCTCAAGAAGCTCTTCGGAGCAGATCACGCAAACGTGCAGCCACACTCAGGATCGCAGGCGAATACTGCGGTTTATTTTTCAGTGCTCAAACCAGGTGATAAGATTCTCACCATGGATCTAGCGCACGGTGGGCACTTGACTCACGGGCATAAAGCTAACTTTTCAGGGAAATTTTACGACGTCACTCATTACGGCGTCAGCGAGGACGACATGCAGATCGACTACGATGCGCTTGAAAAAACTGCTATAGAGCTCAAGCCTGCACTGATCACAAGTGGTGCAAGTGCTTATTCACGTGAGATTGATTTCGCGCGGATGGGTGAGATAGCCAAGAAAGTGGGAGCATACCTCCTCGTGGACATGGCGCACATCGCAGGGCTCGTTGCTGCAGGAGTGCATCCTAATCCGGTTCCTCACGCAGACTTCGTGACTTCTACGACCCATAAATCATTACGCGGACCACGTGGCGGAGTGATTCTTTGCAAAGCAGAGCACGCTAAAAAAATCGATTCCACTGTGTTCCCCGGAATCCAAGGCGGCCCACTCATGCACGTCATCGCAGCGAAGGCAGTGTGCTTCGGCGAGGCGCTCAAGCCTGAGTTCAAGGAATATTCAAAGCAGGTCATCAAGAACGCACAGGCAATGGCGGCGAGACTTATCGAGCACGGCTACAGCATCGTGTCTGGCGGCACGGACAATCACCTCATGCTAGTTGATCTTAGACCATCAGGTATGGACGGAGCTATCGCTTCCGATGCACTTGACAAAGTAGGGATAACGATCAATAAAAACTCAATCCCATTTGACACCGCAGGGCCATTCAAGCCAAGTGGTATCAGACTAGGGACACCCGCTGTGACCACTCGTGGGATGAAAGAGGAAGACATCAGAAAAGTCTCAGACTTCATCCACGCAGCTCTTGAAAATAGAGCGAATGATGAAAAGTTAGCCGAGATCAGAGAAGAAGTATTCGCCTTTAACAGAGCGTTTCCTTTACCTAGATAATTTCATTTGAATAGGGTGGCAGTATTCTTTAACTAGAATACTGCATTAGAGGTTCAGCGGGGGGTATCATACCATCCCCACAGTGATACTGGATTGATCGTTTGATGGAATGATTTGAAAGTGCAGCAAAGCTGACTAGGGAAATGGTATTATTACTTTGTTTTAATCAATGCGTTTGATTAGCCAGCCGTTGGTTTTTCTCGTCAGTTGGTAAGTGTAGGAGTGAGATTTGAGAATCATCCCTGGATTTCTCCACGAATAAACGACTTCTACAATGGGCTCTTGATCTAGCGAGTAGCCAATACAGTGCATCTCTGTTCCGTTCTCAGAGGTAGGTGAAGATCTCCACTGAACAGTGATTTGTTTGTCTTTTGTGATGCATTTGATTTCCTCGTCAGCCAGAGCAAGCTTACGAAGTGCGTTGCTGAGAGGGAGGACTTTTTTTGGTAGTAGTAAAAAAAGAGCGAGTGTTTTTTCTGAAGTGAGAACCTCAGGAAGTGATCTATCCTTAGCTTTTGGTTTCTTGACTACTGGTAATTCTGGGTCGGTGATAAACCTCGTTTGCTCTTCACATGCGATGGCTGGGATGCTTCCCACAAGGACTGAAAAAATAACGATAATCAACAAGAACTTCATAGATCTATTACGATCTTGATCACAGTTTGCTTAGATTACTGGGCTCAATTAGCGGGATTTCTAGGTCATTGACTCTTTTTGGGGGGATGACCAGACATCGTATCCTCTGATGATGAGGTGATCATTCATCCATTAAACATCTTCAATCATACCGACGGAATCACATTTCTCACGTTTAATTTTTTAAAACCCCATGCTTTGAACGTTTAAGTTATGTCAAATCACCCTTTTCGTCGTTGGAAAGTGGCTTAGTCGTAGCTTCATTTTGAGCTGGGAGGAAGACTTCCACCAATGGGTGATCAATGGATCACGGGTGTGCCGAAGAGGGTGAAGCCTGAGGAGCGTTCTATCTTAATCGGAAGGATTTTACCACTCATCCGCTCTGCTTTACCATCGAAGATCACGATCTTGTTCTGGCTGGTTCTGCTGGTCATTCTGTTGGGGTCTTTCTTTGATCCTCCAGTGCAGAGGACTTCTTGAGTGGTGCCCACTTGGAGCTCGTTCTTATCGATGGCCATCTGGTTCACCATGGCAAGTAGGTCCTGGTTGCGCTCCTCTTTGACGGTCTCAGCGATCTGATCGATCATGTCTGCGGCAGGAGTGTTTCTGCGTTGTGAATATCGGAAAACAAAGGCGTTATCGAAGCCGATGTCGCGCATGGTTTCCTTAGTCATGAGGTAGTCTTCCTCAGTCTCGCCTGGGTAGCCTACGATAACGTCAGTAGTGATGGCTAAGTCCTTGCGGGCGGCTTTCATTTTGTTACAGATTTCGACAAATTTCTCGTTCTTATATGGCCTGCGCATCCGCTTGAGAATACGATCACTGCCGCTCTGCATAGGGAAATGGATGTGTGAGCAGAGTTTGGGAAGATAGGTGAAGGCGCTGATGAGATCATCGCGGTAGCCAATAGGGTGGGGGGAGGTGAAACGAATACGTTCAATACCATCGATCTTATGCACTGCTTCTAAGAGCTGCACGAATGGTGACTTGCCATCTACTTTAGGGAATTCTGTTCTGCCGTAGAGATTCACGATTTGCCCGAGAAGTGTGACCTCAACCACGCCCTTATCTCTGAGCTGCTTGATCTCATCGATAATACTTGTAATCGGCCTGCCACGCTCGCGCCCACGTGTATCTGGGACGATACAGTAGGAACACTTCATATTGCAGCCCTGCATGATGGAGACGAAGGTCGCGGGACTCATTTCTTCATCAACGTGATCTTTGATGGTGTTTTGAGAATCTAGTTCTTCGTCCGTGTCACAGACACTTTCACCGATCATGGAGAGCTCCACATCATCCATCCTACGTTCCAGCCTTTTGCTGAGAATATCATCCACATACTCGAACACTTTGTGGTATTTCTGAGTGCCTACTACGACATCTAGATGGGGGATATTATCAAATAATTCGGCCCCACGGCTCTGAGCCATACAGCCCATGAAACCATAAACAACATGTGGCTTCCGCACGCGGTGCTTGCCCATATGGCCCATTTTACCAAGTGCCTTTTGCTCGGCCTGATCTCGCACCGAACAGGTATTGACGAGGATGGCGTCAGCATCAAACTCGTCCTTAGTAAGCGTGTAACCTCCTTCAGAAAACATCCGAGCAACCTGCTCAGAATCGCGTTCATTCATTTGTCATCCGTAGGTCTTGATAAATACTTTAGGCATTACAATTAGGTAATAGGACTAGCGGACTAAGAAATCAAGCCTTATGGGAATCTCTTTTAGCGATGAACCAAGCGGATTTGATACGCGTGGAATTCCTCGGTTTCATCAATGGATAGGAACATTGCTTGGATGTTATGTTTACCTTTCGGGATGTTGATCCCTTGGAATAGGTAGTGAGTTTCCTTGCCGAGTGGTTTTCCTTTGTAAACCGTAGTGCCAATCTGAAGCATGGGGGTGAAGCCCTCAAACGTCAGATCTTTCATCTGCTTTGCTGGTGCGACATAGACGATGATATCGGCACGAGTTTCAGCAGCGAAAAATAGCTTCCAAAACCCATCGAATTTAATTCCCCAGCTCTGAGAAATCCTCTCCTGCCAGGTCAGCACGAGCGGGTTTTCATGTTCTTTATCCACGACGATGTATGGGATACCTTTGTCCCTGACACGAGTCATGGTCACATCATCATACCAAGCATCATAAAGCTCAGTGAGACGCTTCACTTCCTCTGGGTGCATCTCCGCGAGGTTATTAGTCTCTCCTGGGTCATCAGTCAGGTTGTAGAGTTCAAATGCTTTTCTCTCTTCCAATCTCGTATTACTAAATCCAGAATTATTAGAAAGTTTCCACTGCTGGTCACGGATCATAAAGTTATGATAACGGACTAGCTTGGCGCCTCGGTGTGCTTGGATGACGACTGGCCGGGGAGCGAGCTTAGCATTCTCATCGAGAGATTTTTCTAAGAGACTTCTCCCATCAAACGCGAATGCCTCAGGCACTCCTAGTTCACAAGCATCCATGATGGTAGGCATGATATCGATGTGGGCTGCGATGTTTGAGCTGATTTTCTTTCCGGTTTTAAATTTAGCTGGCCAGTGAATCCATAATGGCGAGCGGATTCCACCTTCATAGACGTTACTTTTCATACCACGGAATTCCCCCGTCCAGCGCTGCGTATTCGGTCCGTTGTCGTTGAGATAAATAATGATCGTATTCTCTAATAATTTATTTGTATCCAGCAAACTGACTAACTTACCGACGTTCTGATCAATATTCGTGATCATGGCCGCGATCCGTGCAACTTTATCGAGCTGTTTTGTATTATCACGCTGACCTTCAGGCAGGATAGAAGCAATATCCTTTGTCTTGTAATACTCTAATAATTTCTCCGGGACATCACCGAATGGACCATGCGGTGCATTCGTAGCGATGTAAGCGAAGAATGGTCTCTTAGCTGTCACAGAAATGTTGATGAACTTGATTGCTTCATCAAAGTATAGATCAGTGCAATACCCCTTAGTGGCAACCTCGGAGTTATTTCTAAATAAGATAGGGTCGGTATAGCGCTGTTTATTCTCGATAGGTTCGGATGGTTGACCTAGTCCTCCGCCTTTGTGAATAAATGAATACTCAAATCCTTGGTCAGATGGGCGCATCGGGTAGTTATCTCCAAGGTGCCATTTGCCAAAGATCCCGGTAGCGTAGCCTGCGCCCTGGAGTGCTTCTGCAATGGTGACCTCATCGGTCGCCATCATGGACCTTGCGAGATAGGTATCGAGGCACTTGGTGCGCTGATTGTATCTGCCGGTCATCAGCGATGCTCTGGTGGGCGAGCACACTGGACTTACGTAAAAATAATCCCAACTAACACTATTATCAGCGAGTTGATCGATATTTGGAGTTTCGATAATGGTGTTTCCATGGACACCAAAATCGCCCCAGCCCTGGTCATCGCTCATGATCAAGATCACATTGGGCTGATTTGAAATCTCTTCTACTATAGGTTCAGATTCCTGATCTACTTCTTCAACTGCTGGTATTTCCTGAGCATAGATCGGCATGTGAGGAATGAGGAGGCTACCAAAAATGATACTAGGCTTTAAAATGGCTGATAATTTTGAGGCAATCATGATTTATAATTTAATTATGTAAAAGGATTTGATCAAGGTCAATGTCAAGATCAGGGATGTAAGATGCCGGATAATTGTTCTTACTTGAAATAAACCTGATGGGCTAGTGTCAGGTAAGTCTAAATCTATGCGGCTAACTTCATTCGATCTTTTGTTAATTTTTGTAGTTGATCTTCTATACAGCTAGTATTTACAGCTAGTTGATGAAGTAGAATTTCATACACAAAATAGGCTCACGATTTCTCGTGAGCCTATTTTTATTCTTTGTTGGAAAATGATGGTGCAAGATACTGGATTTGAACCAGTGACCTTTACCATGTCAAGGTACTGCTCTACCAACTGAGCTAATCCTGCACTTATCGGTGACGGTCATGCTGTCACAACGGCTGGAAGTTAATCTCCTCGTCGCGATGTTGCAATCTTTATTTACATCATTTCTTAAATTTCAATCGCAGTCACTGAAATGACTCCTTGGAAGGTTTCTAGTTCCTTGATGACTTCAGCACTTGGTGTGGTATCTAGCTCGATGACGTTGAGGGCGTTACCTTCAGATTTATTACGAGCGAGTGAGAGGTTAGCAATGTTCAGGCTGTGCTTACCTAGGACAGTGCCTACGTGACCGACGATACCAGGGGAGTCGTCATTACGAACGATGAGAAATTTACCGTTGATGTTGGTATCGACGAATAATTTATCGATCTCCACGATGCGGGCTGACTTTCCAATGATGGTTCCAGCGAGACGGAATTTCTCTTTACCTTTGATGAGTTCCACCACGATGAGTTCAGAGAACTCGGTGGTCGCGTTAATAGTGGATTCTGTTAGATTAAGTCCCATGTCTTTAGCAATCGCGGTGGCATTGACGATGTTTACCTGACCGTCTGCACGGGCTGCTTCGAGGTAGCCCGTTAATGCGGTGCGGGAAATAAGCGCTGTGTCTTTTAGGCCGATTTCTCCGTGGTATGAAACGCGGAGTGCGTCTGGGTTCGCTGGTCCTAGCTTAGCGAGGAATTTACCAAGTGAGCTGGCTAGTTCTAGGTAATGCCCTACTTCTGCAAGTGCTGCGGCATCTAGTGATGGCATGTTGATCGCATTTCTGATCTCGCCGGTGGTAAGGAAGTCGCGGACTTGCTCGGCTACCTGGATACCCACATTTTCCTGAGCTTCATTGGTAGATGCTCCGAGGTGTGGGGTGAACGCGGTGTGCTTAGCGAGTGTGAAAAGGGGGTGATCTGCTGATGGTGGTTCGTCTTCAAAAACATCGAGTCCACAGCCAGCGATATGACCAGAATCGATAGATGCTTTGAGGGCTACTTCATCAATGAGTCCACCGCGTGCGCAGTTGACTACGATGGCCCCTTTATTCATCAACGCGAGTCTATCTGCATTAAGAATATGCTTGGTGTCATCAGTAAGCGGGACGTGAAGTGTGACGACGTCAGCTCCAGTTAGAGCCGCATCTGGTGTCTCTGCTAGTTCTACTTTAAGCTGCTCAGCGCGGGCTGCTGTTAAGAATGGATCGAAGGCGACGATGGTCATGTTAAATGCTTGAGCTCGCTTAGCGAACTCTGTGCCGATTCGACCCATACCGATGACCGCTAGACGCTTCTCGTTGAGTTCGATTCCTTTGAAGGCTTTTCGGGCAGCGGGGAAGTCACCAGAGATGACTCCGTTGTGACCGTGGGCGATGTTTCTGGCAGTAGAGAGCATGAGCGTGAACGCTAGCTCGGCAGTAGAAATAGTGTTTCCCGTAGGAGTATTCATGACGATAACTCCGTGATCGGTGGCGGCTTCGCGGTCGATATTGTCCACACCTACACCAGCTCTACCGATTACTTTTAGCTTGGTAGCGGCGGCGAGAACTTCGCGCGTCACCTTAGTTTGCGAGCGGACAACTAGACCATCGTATTCACCGATGATGGCGATGAGTTCTTCAGGGCTAAGACCTGTTTTGAAATCAGCACTTAGATCTGGATGGGCGTTAATGGCGTCTACTCCTTTTTCAGAAATAGGATCGGATACAAGGATGCGTTTTGAATGTGTAGTAGTCATAATGGTAATTTGTGACTTCCAATATAAGCTTAGCTCTATTATGTCAAAGCCATCATGTGACATTTTCACAATATCGCGCGGAAAGGCATCTGCGCCCTGAATTCTCAATCGATACTAAAAAGCAAAGATCGCAGTCATGCTATGAAATTCCTGAAAACGAAATGGAGAAATGAATAAAGTGAGATCATCCATCTCTAAAACGCCCGCTATTTTATCTAGCGTTTCTTTATCCATCCACTTTCTGACAGATAGAATAACAACTTTAAAGATACGTGGTAATCCAATGATTTACTCTACATGATTTTTACTCCCACTCGATACTCGCAGGAGGCTTGCTTGAGATATCGTAGAGGACGCGGTTGATACCGTCGACTTCGTTGAGGATGCGGTTGGAAACTTTTCTGAGGAGTGGGGTGGGTAGGTCTACCCAGTCGGCAGTCATGGCGTCTTCGGAGATAACCGCACGGAGGTTGGTGGCGAACTCATAGCTGCGCTCATCGCCTTTGACTCCGACGGTTTTCACGGGGATGAGCCCGGCGTATGCCTGCCAGGTTTTTTCATACCAACCGCTTGCTTTTAGTTCTTCGATGAAGATGGCATCGCAGTCACGGATGATGTCTAGTTTCTCTTTGGTGAGATCTCCTGGGCATCTTACTGCGAGGCCTGGCCCAGGGAATGGGTGGCGGTTTAGGATGTCTTGAGCGATACCCAACGTGGCACCTAGTTCGCGGACTTCGTCTTTGAATAGCTCAGCAAGTGGCTCTAACACTTTACCCTGCTTTTGCATTTCGAGGATGCGTGGGACGCGGTTGTGGTGGGTCTTGATGGTGGATGCTTTTGAATTTTCGTTTGAAGCAGACTCAATGACATCTGGGTAAAGTGTTCCTTGTGCCAGCATTTCTGCATCGCCAACTGCATCCCAGAATACATCGATGAACATGTTGCCAATGATCTTGCGTTTCTTCTCGGGATCTCCTTCACCAGCGAGTGCGGTGAGGAATCTTTCTGAGGCGTCAACTACGGTGATAGGCACGCCCATACGTTTGAAGTTAGCCTCTACTTCGGCAGTCTCGTTTTTGCGCATAAGACCCTGATCCACGTAAATGGCTTGCATGTTGACGCCCGCTTCATTGAGCAGGACGGCGAGGACTGTGGAGTCCACTCCGCCAGAGACGCCACAGACTACTTTCTTGTCGCCACAACGCTCTTTAATGCCTGCAATAAGTTCTTGTTTAAAGTCTTCAATCTTGAATTCAGCAAGCTCTCCCGCGGTATCGAGGAAGTTTTTGAGGATCTGAGTTCCCTCGTGTGAGTGGGTGACTTCTGGGTGGTATTGGATTCCGTAGAAGCGGTCATTCCACTGGAGAGAAACGGGGGTGCCATGTTGGTTAATGGCAATGATCTTACAGTTGTCTGCAAGGTGATCAACCGTATCTGAGTGGCTCATCCAGACTTGGCTTTCTGAGGAAATACCAGAGTAGAGGCCTTCGCTGGTTACGGGGAAAAGCCCTGCCTGTCCGTATTCGCGGTGCTTGCTGGATTTGACTGATCCACCGAACTTGATGTTAAGTAGCTGCATCCCGTAACAGACTCCTAGAACGGGGACATTGTAAGATTTCAGTAAATCAAAGTCGATATCTGGTGCGTCTGGATCACTGGTAGATGAGGGACCTCCAGAGAGGATGACGGCTCCAGGTTTGCCTATCTCTGAGAGATTTTCTGGCTGGTAAAGTTTAGCGAAGTATCCCAGCTCGCGGACACGGCGGACGATGAGTTGAGTGTATTGGGAGCCGAAGTCGAGGACGGCTACGTGATTGATTTCTTGCATGGAAAAGGAATGGAAATAGATGAATTTAAATAACCTGAAAGACCTAACTCAGAGGCTGATAATTGGTAGGCTCTTCGGTGATGGTGATGTCATGTGCATGTGATTCGCGGAGTCCACCGGCTGTGATGCGGGTGAATACGGCGCGTTCGCGGAGTTCGTCTAGCGTGTTAGCTCCTACATATCCGAGGCCTGATTTGAGTCCACCCATGAGCTGAAAGATGACGTCGGAGAGCGGGCCCTTATAGGGAACACGACCTTCGACTCCTTCTGCAACCATTTTGCCTGAAGCATTCTGGCTGTATCTATCTTTTGATCCTTGGTGCATTGCTCCTAGTGAACCCATCCCACGGTAGGATTTAAATCTACGGCCTTGGAAGTGAACCATGTTGCCTGGTGACTCGCGGGTGCCTGCAAGGATAGATCCGAGCATGACGAGATCTGCTCCGGCGGCGATGGCTTTTACCACGTCTCCAGAATAGCGAATACCACCATCTGCAATGACTGCGACTCCTTTATCACGGCAGTAGCCAGCGACATTTTGAATCGCAGTGAACTGAGGCATCCCGACACCTGCCACCACACGAGTGGTGCATATGGATCCTGGTCCCACGCCTACTTTCACAGCGGACGCACCGGCATTCACTAGGTCTTCTGCACCCTTACGAGTGACTACATTACCTGCTACGATAGGTGTGTCTCCAAGACCGCGTAGTGTGGCAATAACCTCTAGGACGCGGCTAGTGTGGCCGGTAGCGGCATCGATAAACAGAGCGTCTACACCTGCATCAATAAGTGCTTGAGCGCGTTCTACACATTCTGGTCCTGGACCAACGGCAGCTCCACAGCGGAGTTGTCCGTTGGTGTCTTTAGCGGCGCTGGTGAAGAGTAAGCGTTTCTCGATGTCAGCTCCGGTGATTAGACCAGCGAGGGTGCCGTCACTATTTACTAGCGGTAGCTTTTCAATACGATTTTCATAGAGGATACGACGAGCTTCTTCGATGGTCGTATTTGCTGGTGCTGTGATGAGCCGATCAAGTGGAGTCATCACCTCGGAGACCTTGCGTTTTTCGTTAGCACTATGGCGCACATCACGCTCGGTGACCATACCTTCTAGTTTCCGGTCTGGAGCTACCACGGGGAACCCTGCGAATCCTTGATCATTCATGATCTGGCGGATCTGAGCCACATTCATATTTCTAGTAACCGTGTAGGGGTCATAAATGACGGCATTTTCTGAGCGCTTCACCTTAGATACCATCGCTGCTTGTGCCTCGATGGTGTTGTTACGATGAATGACGCCGATGCCGCCCTCGCGTGCAAGAGCCATTGCTAAATCAGCTTCAGATACTGAGTCCATAGCCGCAGAGACTACTGGGATATTAAGCCCAATATTCTGTGTGAGCCATGATGAAATCTTCGTCTCGTTCGGGATCACAGCGCTATGCTGGGGAACGAGGAGAACGTCGTCAAATGAAAGACCTAGAGAAATTTCTGCCATGTCGAAGACAACTCGAAAGAGGGGTGATATGCAAGTCTAAAAACATCGATTTTGTTAGGTACTTGTGTGGAGGCGAGCATTAGCTCTCCGAGAGCTTTAGTTGCTATAAGAGCCGTCATTGCTTAGCTGATCATTAAGTCATTGATCGGAGTCTCTGCTTCAACGTTCTGGACTAATGACTAATCAAGCAATGACCAATCAACAGCTAGCTGAGCCACTAATGGTGGATTGGCTCTTGTTAATGTTTCTCAAAGTTAAAATATAAATCTTGCAAATTTCATACATAAGCGATAATCCCAAGCCGCATCTAGCACTTCGTGGCGCTTTTTTAAGCTCGATCGAGATGAATAGAGGGGCATTAGCTCAATTGGTAGAGCGCCTGCATGGCATGCAGGAGGTCAGCGGTTCGATTCCGCTATGCTCCACCATTTTTTCGCTCTATTGAATTCAGAGGGGAGTGGTAATAAGGGGTGTCGGATCAAGTGAATTTTAGTTAGTAAAATGGCCTGTTTTTTTGATCGCATCTGGAGTATAACAGTTTAAAATATTGATTAAATGATAGCAGGAATAGAATTGGCAAAAGCATGTGCCCTCGCAGCAGACGAAAATAAGGCAGAAGACATCAAGGTATTAGATGTGAGTGGATTATCTCCAATCACAGATTTCATCGTAATCTGTTCTGGCACTTCGATGCCACACCTAAAGGCGATCATGCGCGATATTGGTAAGGATGTGCAGCAGAAGCTAAACGAACAACCACACAGCTCAGACGGAAATCCGGATGCCCGTTGGATCGTCCTAGACTATGTGAATGTGATGGTCCACGTGATGCTTGAAGACATGCGCACCCTCTATGCCCTGGAAGATCTTTGGGAAAATGCAGTGACTGTGGACTGGGAAAGCTAATGGCTGTTCAAAATGTTGTATAGCATAGGATTTTTAGCAGGTAGCAGGTAGCGATTACTTTTAATGGCAAACGCTCAAGAACTAATCCCGACAGCGCAATGTGTGGCTACTTGCTACACATTGCGGTTGTTTTTGTAGTTCACATTAGTGACAATCATTGAGGTAATACCATCCTCACAGTGATGCTGGATTGATCGTTTGATGGGATTATTTGAAAGTGCAGCAAAGCTGACTGAGGAAATGGTATAACATCGTTTTGAGTGATGTTGTTATATTTTTATTCGATGACGGATCTCGGCATATTCATGTATGATCTACATTATGAATCTGTCACAACAAGTCAAACGTATCGGGGTGCTCTCACCACCATTTCCGTGGGATAAGTCTCAAGTGAATGAGCAAAATGATCAAGAAGTAGTGATCATGCTACATGGTCTGTGGCGTTCCATAAGGGCGATGCAGCCGATGGCTAAGCATCTATCTGATCATGGCTATACCACGGTGAACGTTCCTTATTCATCATTTCGCCATGACCTAGATAAGCTTGTGAGTATCGTGATTGAGGAAATTCGTCCTTGGGTGGAGCAGGGGAAGACAATCCATTTTGTCACTCATTCGCTCGGTGGAGTGGTTGTGAAGCGTTTGTTAGAGATACTTGAGCTGAGTCAGATTGAGAAGATTGGTCGTGTTGTGATGCTAGCGCCCCCTCACAAGGGGAGCGAAATAGTGGATTGGCTCAGAAGCTCACCCCTTAGATCGATCAAGGGTGTGTTAGGTCCTGCGGGAGATTTTCTGAGTAGCGTACAGATGGCTAGGCAATCTGGGGGATTCCCCTCAGGCGTGGAAGCTGCTGTCATCATGGGAGAGAAGAGAGCCATTCCATTTTTCAGAAAACTTCTCGATGCATCTAATGATGGTATTGTCTCAGTTGAAAAAGGCAGGTTATTGGGTATCAAAGAATTTAAAGTAGTGAACTCTGATCACACATTTATCAGCAGTGATCTTGTGGTGATGCAGTTGACAACTAATTTTTTCGATCACGGGACGATGGTAGATGAATCTATCAACGATTGATACTTGATCAGTAAGGGGCAAATGGCTATCTTTCGGATATGTCAAAAAGCCCAACAAAATACACGCTAAAAGTTTTTCTCTATGAGATCTCGCCACAGATCTGGCGGAGGTTCACTATATCGGGCAGCGCAACCTTTGCTGAACTGCATGATACGCTCCAAATTGCAATGGGCTGGGAGGATAAGCAACCCCATGAGTTTCGCCATGGGAAGGGGAAAAACCTAACCAATGTGATTGCTTCGGTGGCTGAAGATGTTGTGGTCGAGGGGGAATTTACCGATGAAAAGAAATTGACGATCGATAAGTTTCTCAGCCATAAAAAAGTACCTACACGCATATTATACCGTTATGATTTTCTAGAGGATTGGGTCCATGAGCTTGTATTCGAGAAAAAACAAGAACTTGAAGAGGGGGCAACGGTGGCTTCTGAACTTTTAGAAGGCGAGCGCGCCTGCCCACCCGAGGATTGTGGTGGAACTTGGGGGTATATGAGCGCGCTTGAAGGGGATGTTGACTGGATGGATGATAATTTTAATCCAGAACTTTTTGACCCAACCGCGGTTGTATTAAGCTAATCAACAAATCATGAAAACACGTGAAAAAATTCTTAATTCTGCTTGGGGATTATTTGCTAAAGATGGCTTTGAGACCGTTTCTGTTAGAGATATCACACAGCATGCAGACGTGAATCTGGCATCTGTAAGTTATCATTTTGGAAGCAAGGATGGCTTAATCCAAGAGATCGTCATCAAGGCTCTAGTGCCAATGAATAAACAACGTGTAAAACTGCTCAAACAGGCAGGAGATTTAGTAGGAGGGGTAGAGAATGTGCAGATGCGTGCGCTAATAAAATCATTTGTTCGTCCCGTAGTCTGCCCAGAAGAATATGGTGGGTGCTCAGATATGATGGCAAGGCTGATGGCACGCTACCTGATCGATAGAGATTATGAAGTGCCAATGAAAGTAATGGACTCCTTTGGCCATGTGTATCAGATTTTCGGAATCGCTATCCGCGCACAGTGCCCGGGGCTTAATCCGAAGAAAGCGCTGGAGAAACTTATTTTTTCAACGGGAGCAGTCTTTATGTTCCAATCGTTTTCGGGTCTAGCAGCAAAGGCTATGGGGGGTGATTCAGCGCTTTATGTGGATGATTACCTCGAAGATGCCGTGGTCTTTTGCGAAGCTGGATTTAAGGCAGAGTGACTTGTTAGAAGACAGCTCTCCAAACCTTAACGAACGACCCTTTTATTTCCTCGCCGATCATGTAGATACATGGGATGAAAATCAGGGTAATAGCAGTAGCGAAGAGAATACCAAAGCCTAATGAGATGGCCATTGGAATAAGGAATTGAGCTTGGATTGATGTTTCAAACATCAGAGGCATAAGCCCCACGAAGGTAGTGATCGAGGTAAGAATGATAGGGCGGAATCTTCGCGCTCCTGCTTCCATTATGGAATCCCTGAAAGGAATCCCTTCCAGTCTTCTGGCGTTAATGTAGTCAACTAACACAAGTGAGTCATTCACTACGATGCCAGCGAGCGCAAGCATTCCAAATGTGCTAAGAATAGAGAGATCAATCCCCAGTATAGCATGGCCCCAGACTGCTCCTACGACACCAAATGGAACTGCTGTAAGGACATATAATGGCTGGAGAAATGATTTAAATGGGATAGCTAGTAGTGCAAAAAGAGCCAGTATAAGAAAAACAAATAATATCAGAGTTCTACTGTTTGAGTTCTTATATTCTGCAACTTCCCCTTGATATGCCCATGAGACAGACGGATAGGCTAGACATAGTTCATTCATCTTGTCGGCGATTAATGGCTCAAATTTAATGAGCTCGCTCATGCTAGTAACGGCCGCGCCAAAGTCAAAGACCCTTGAACCGTCTTCTCTGTCGATCCTTGGTGGTGTCATGGTTTCTGTGATGTTAGCAAACTGCGAGAATGGCGCTGTTTGCCCGTTTTTGAGGTTTATCCGGAGGGACTCAAGAGTGTGCATAGATGTTCGCATCTCTTCTGGTAATTTAAGCATTACCTTTATCTCATCTTCGCCTCGTTGTATCTTCTGAATTTGCTGACCATAGAATGCCGAGCGAACTTGCTTGGCTATATCATCTTCAGACAGCTGAGATTGTTTTGCGATCGGCTTGAGCGATATCTGTAGTTGGCGGTTTCCTCTGGGACGTTTACCCCATGTAGAGGTGACCATTTCTTGCTCCATGAGCCATTCCCTCATCTGTTCTATGACCTTGTCTTTATCAGCTTCATTACTCCCTCTTAGCTCAAACTCAAGTCCGTCTTGGTCTCTATTGGAGTGTTTACCCTGCGTACTCTCACTTCGGATGACGAATCGTTCAGCACCAGGGATCTGACCATTGAGTTCACGCCATCTAGCTGCTATTTCTGAGTTCTTCACCCCCTTCGAGGTGCGCAGACTAGGTGGTGTTATCTCTAGCATCACGTATGCTATATGATCACCAGTATTTCCCCAGTTTAGTCTGCCTCCCAGTGTGCTAACCACATTTCCGATTAGACTCTTTCCTGTGCCATCATCGATGAAGGATGCTTTAAGCGGATCGATGGCTTCAAGTATTTCATTGAGTTTTGCTTCAGTAACCCCGCGTTCAGTGCCAGATTTCATTTCTAGCTTAGCAGACAGGAAGTATCGCTCGGTGGAAGGGATGAACTTAAATTCCATACGGTTAGTTTGGTAGCCACGGGTGATGGCTAAGATACCTACAAATAGGAATAATACAGCATAGCGGTGAGAGATAGCGATTTTCAGTAACGGCATGTAGAGCTTTTTAACAATAACAGTCATCATGTTTGCCACAGAGTCTTGCACCTTCGCAATAATATTGCTGTCAGGAGAGACTGGCTTTAGATTTTTGAGGTGAGAGGGTAGGATTAATTTAGACTCAATCAAAGAAAAAATCAGCACAGGAATTACCACCAGTGGAATTTGCTTCGCCATATTGCCGATATAACCATCATCAAAGTACATCAGCGGAAGAAATGCGACGATCGTGGTGATGATTCCAAAGGTAACTGGAGTTGCTACTTCCTTAGTGCCGAGCACAGCCGCTTCCATTGGGTCGTATTTTCCTGATTTTACTTTGGCGTAGATATTTTCACCAGTCACGATGGCATCGTCTACCACCATGCCCAGAACAATAATGAAGCCGAATAGGCTCATGTTGTTGACGGTTACTCCGGTGTAATACATCGAGATGGCAGCTCCCGCGAAGCTTACTGGGATGCCTATCGTTACCCAGAAGGCTATTTTTGGACGTAAGAATAGTCCAAGCAGGATCATCACTAAGACGGCTCCTTGAAGTAAATTAGTAAATAATGTGTGGAGCCTTCCTCTGAGGCTTATAGAGTCATCGTCCCATGTGGCTAGGTTTATCCCCACAGGAAATGTATCGTTGGCTCGATTTATATAGTCTTTCACTATATCTGCAGTATTGAGCGCGTTTTCTCCATCTAGCCTCATTACATCAACCATTAATACAGGCATTCCATTGAACTTAGATTCCTTTTCCTTTTCTTCAAAACTATCGATTACCTTTGCCACGTCAGAGACTCTGATCGATGATCCTTTCACCGACTTTATAATAAGGTTTTCAAATTTTTCTCCAGTGAGGGCTTTATTGTTAGAGCGGATCGTGATGTTTTCTCCGTTCGCTTTGATCGCCCCAGCAGAGACATCTACCGAGTCGCGTCGGATACCGTTGACCACGTCAGCAAAAGTTAGACCATAGGCATCCAGCTTATCAGGGAGAACCTCGATAGAAATTTCTTTTGAACTATCTCCTACAACTCTCACCTTTGAAATACCTGGTAGAGAGGTTAGATCATCTCTTACTTTTCTGGCGGCTTTGAGTAGAGCTTGGTCAGAGAGATCACCATAGACTGCCACTGAGATAACAGATTTATAGGTTGCTGTGTCTAGAATATAGATTTGTGGTTTATCATCATTTTGTGGGAAGGTAGAGATTCTCTCCACACGAGATTCTATCTCGATTTTCATGTCATTGATATCAACATTGTCTGTGATATAGACTTGGATACGCGCATTACCTCTCTGAGCAATAGCCTTGATCTGTTTTACTCCTGCGAGGTCTTCTAGAGCTTTCTCCACGGGCAGTATGATCTTCGCTTCGACAGCATCTGGTGAAGCTCCTTTGAAGGGTATACTAATGTCTACTCTAGGAAATGTCATCGCGGGCTCTACTTCCACACCTAATTTAAAGTAAGACAAGTAGGCACCGTAGAGTAATATGGATAACATTAAGACGTTAGCCGCTACGTGATTTTTTGTGAACCATCTGATCATAATTTTTTTTGTTTTACTAAAGGAATTGTTTAAACTTCCTCCGGAGACTTATGTTGCGCCGCCCAGTAATCTAAACGCTCTTTGATACGTTTTTCCATTCCATTTTCTGTCGGAGAATAATACTGTCTTCCCTCAGGAAGATAGGCTTGTGGCACGTAGTTCCCTTCAAATGAATGCGAATAATGGTATTCTAGCTCTGAATCCTTGGCGCCAGAAGCTGAGGCTAGTTTTTTTCTAGTTGGGGTCCGCAGGTGGACTGGCACTGCAAGCGTCTTACCATTTTCTACGTCTTCTATCGCTGCATCGAGCGCTTTGTAAGCACTGTTAGATTTGGGTGCGGTAGCGAGATAGACTGTCGCGTGGGCGAGTGGGATACGTCCTTCTGGCATGCCTAAAAATTCAAATGCTTGTTGAGCATCCATCGCCACACGCAGACCGTTAGAGTCAGCTAGGCCGATGTCTTCGCTAGCAGAAATAACCATCCGCCGCGCGATGTAGCGTGGATCCTCACCAGCGACTAACATTTTCGCCAGCCAGTAAAGTGCTGCGTCCGGATCTGAGCCTCGGATGGACTTAATGTAGGCAGAAATGGTATCGTAATGTGTGTCTCCAGTGGCATCATAGACGATGGCTTTTTTCTGGATAGATTCTGCGGCAATTTCTAATGTCAGATGAATCTCACCCGTGTCGTTTTCAGGAGTGGTTAGAGCGGCGAGTTCCAAAGCAGTCAGAGCCTTACGGACATCACCATCCGCTTTCTCTGCGATGTGGCGGAGAGCTTCTGGATCAGCCTTTATCGGTTCATTCCCCAATCCCATTCCGGTATCAGCAAGAGCCTTTTCTAGCACTGGAATGAGATCATCCACACTCACGGCATCTAGCTGGAATATCTGTGAGCGCGAGGTGAGAGGGGAGTTTATGTAATAATATGGATTATGCGTTGTCGCACCGATAAACCGCACCGTCCCACGCTCAATGTGAGGTAAAAGCACGTCTTGCTGCGCTTTGTTAAATCGGTGGATTTCATCGATAAATAGTATCGTGGTCTGGTTTCGCAATTGCTTCCAAGTACGCGCCTGAGCGATCTTGTCACGGATTTCGCTGACGTTAGACTCCACGCCATTAAGCATTTCAAATCTAGAGTTCGTCGTCTGGGCGATCACCGTTGCCAAGGTCGTCTTGCCAGTTCCCGGAGGCCCGTAAAAGATCAGTGATGAGAAGCGATCCGCCTCTATCGCTCTGCGTAAAAGCTTACCCTCACCGAGGATGTGCTGTTGTCCAGCAATGTCATCGAGCGTCTTTGGGCGTAAACGAGCGGCTAACGGCTGGTCAAAGCTAGGCGAATCTTGCTCACTAATGTTGCCCTCTGGATCACCTTCTGGAAATAGCTCGCTCATCAGATTAAATAGAAACTAAGATTCCTTGAGCTTCTCCAAGCGTTTTGTTTGCTCATCGAGGATGAAAACCGAGCGTTTATAATCGATCAATGATTCTAGTTTCTCCGCTTCTTCACGTGATCGATTATCGATCTGGAGCACCATCTTCCCCATCTCCACACCTGGGATTTCTTCCACTAGTGACGGATTAGCGATGCGCAGGATAATATAACGGATCTTCCACCATTTCTTACGCAGTTCCACATGTTCAATCTGGCCATAGGGCATAGAAATAGTCTCTACCTCGGCATTGCCACCACGGAAAACATTACCTCTAACACGCCAATCAATCTCTACCTGATCTGCCATGAAGCGCACTTTCCCTTCTACGTGATCCTTGCCTAGGTGATCGGTCGCGGGGATTTCAAATTGAATCGAGATGGGTTCTGTATCAAACATTATTCTTTGTTCTTGGTATCGATGATGATGGTCACTGGACCATCGTTCGTGAGTGTTACTTGCATATCTGCTCCAAACTTACCAGTCTGACATGGTGCTGAAAGGTGGTTATTTAGCGTCTGGATAAATAAATCATAAAGTGGCTCAGATACTTCTGGCCGAGCAGCCTTAGTATAAGAAGGGCGATTACCCTTCTTATAAGATGCATGAAGGGTGAATTGTGAGATGACCAGAGCCTCGCCAGAGACGTCTAAGAGAGAGAAATTCATCACGGCAGCCTCGTCATCAAAGATCCGCAAGTTTGTCACCTTTTTACATAGCCACTGCACATCCTCATCACAGTCACCATGCTCGATACCTAATAGAATGACGACTCCTTGCTGGATATTGCCATGGATGGCGCCAGAAATTTCTACTTTAGCAGATTTAGCTCTTTGTATGACAACTCTCATTTAAAACGTATCTAATTCAAAAATGGATTCTCCGGAGTGAGCGATATGATGTGATGGAAAGGAGATAGTGCCTGCATTGTGTTCTTCCAAAGCGACTCATCCTGCGGCATACTCATCACCTTAGGAATAGCAGGGGCGACGAACCAGACGTAGTTGTCCAGTTCATCTTCTAGCTGACCTTTAGTCCAGTTAGTGCTCCCTAAGTAGGCGCGCACAAGTGATCCATTCTGGTGCATCGTCTTCATCGCTTCCTCGGCAGAGATAGATGGCTTGCACTTGAGTTCACCATTCTTCTTCCAGCGAAAACTCGCAAAGCTAAGCTGATCTTCAGCGACAGGACCTCCATAATATAGAGGTAAGTTTTTTAGATTCTCAAAATGGTTACTACACATGAAATCTCCCACGGTTTTCCCTGTAGGCCGATTCAGGATCAGCCCCTCAGACCCCGAAGCACGGTGGCTGTGTATCAAGATCACTGAGTCATCAAACACCCCATCTTGGAGCGATGGAGAGGCGAGGAGCAGCGAGCCATTGATTGGAGGCTTGAATGAATGGGCAGAATTATTCACGTGCTTAGTTTAGATCTGCTATCACCTCAGGTCAAGCGATAGCGCAGTAGATAGAGAACTTATTCCTTGTAACCACCCTAGGTAATCAGCGTATACTACAGTATAAAGTAATGTTTATGAGAGCTACCATCGAGAAACTGCCTAAAGCTAAGTGGACGCGACAGCACGCGGCGCATTTGCTCAAGCGCGCATCATTCTCTGGGAGCTCGGTGGAGATCAATGAGTGCTTTCATCTTGGACTAGAAGCATCGGTGAAACTGATCTTAGCCGGCCGTCAGCCCGGAGCGGTATCTTCACCCTCCAGAAAAAGGATAGACCCTCAGTTTCTAGCTGAAATCCCCCAACTCCCTAATCAGAAGCACGTTTCTGATGATGGAATGAAAACTGCTTATCAAAAACACCAACAGAAGTTATTCACGTTGCAGATGCAGTGGCTTCAGCGCATGTTAGATAGTGGGGGGCCACTTGAGAAAATAGTCCTGTTCTGGCACGGAATGCTCACTAGTTCATACACTAAAGTGAACTCAGCAGGATTTATCGTGCGCCAGAACCAGCTCTTCCGAGAGTGCGCATTTGGTGACTACCGTGCGCTGGTGAAACGCGTCTTATTGGATCCAGCAATGGTGGTGTATCTCGATATCGATAAAAACAAACGCACCAAGCCAAACGAAAATTTTGCACGTGAGTTATTAGAGATGTTCACCTTGGGCGAGGGGAATTATCAATCTGCGCTGATTAAGAAAATCGCTCGGGAAATAGTCGGACTGAGGCTGAAGCGAAGAAAAGATAAACTACCTTACGAGACATTAGACCTCAAAGGAATGGAAGCTAACTCAGGGTTTTCTGATCAAGAAAGACGTTTATCTAGGCTCATTGACTCGGTATTCGATCTTCCTGTCTGTGGAGAACTGCTAGTGCGGAGGTTATGGAAATTTTATGTCAGTGAGGATCAGGTAGATGAAGATAGGGTCAAATTCCTCGCCTATGAACTGAGGAAGTCTGGCTGGAAAATTTCCGTAGTATTAGAGCAGATTTTTCTAAGTGAGGCATTCTTCGATACATCAGTCATCGGCCAACAGATCAAATCACCAGTGCAATATCTATTACAAGCTCACAAGGAAGTAGGGGCAGTAACAATAGATCCTCAAGCCGCTCTCTATACGATGCAGAAGCTCGGTCAGTCACTCTTTAACCCACCTAATGTCTCCGGTTGGTCAGCAGGGATGACCTGGATCAATGGGACCACACTCTCAGCCAGATATGAACTATCCAAGATCATGGTGAGGGTGATGGGCCGGCAGAGTAATCCAGCGAGCAAGGCCTTCTATGAGCTGATGAAGAAGAACCGTGACCAAGGATTATTGATCATGTTAGATCATTTTATAGCGACTTCACTTCCTGCTGTGAAATCCGAATTATTCGTAGCAATGGCTAAAAGAGTAAAGAGCGAAGAACATGTAGAAATCTTTATTCTCTACCTGATGTGTATGCCTGAATACCAAATGTGTTAGAAAGGAATCACCTTATGAATAGCGAAAATGAAATATCCCTATCCTTAGCGCGGAGAGAATTTATGAAGACTGGACTTTTAGCATCGTTCAGCCTGCCTACTTTACTTAATTATTCCGCCCTAGCTGGTCCAACCCCCAAAGTTACAGCCAAGCATAAAACATTAGTGATCATCCAGCTAGATGGCGGAAACGATGGGCTCAACACCGTCGTTCCTTGGGGGAATAGCCGCTACTACCGAGCACGGGAAAACATCGCAATCAAAGAAGCTGATGTGTTGAAGTTTACCGGAGTCAAAGCGGCCGAAGGACTTGGCGTCCACCCGCAGATGGAATATTTCACCGAATTATTCCAAGAGGGTAAGCTCGCGGTGATCAACAACGTTGGCTATGCACAGCCTAACAGATCACATTTTAAATCTGGAGCTATCTGGGAATCAGGTCTAGATGGTGCCGCTATGGCCTCGGAAGATCAGATCAGAAATAGCTCAGGCTGGATAGGTAGATACTTTGATAAGCACTGCGGTGGAGAAAGTAATCTGGTGGGTGCTTACTATGGTGATAGTCCGCTCGCCATGCGTGGTCAGGCATTCACTGGCACCAGTATTAGTGATCTGCAGAGCCAGCCGTTTGGCTTCATGAAGCTGGGGGAAGATATGGCACTGCATCCAGCGTTCCGTAAGATGCAAGAGGCTGCTAAAAATGCTGATGAGTCATCAGGCGAGAAATTAAGTTTCGTCAGAAACGTCGCAGCGGAGACTCAGACCTCGACTGATCAGATGCGAAAATTTCTCGCCGATGTAAAACAACGCGGTGGCGATTTCCCGAGAACCGAACTAGGAAAGCAGCTAGGCATGATCTCAGAACTCATTATCAATGGTGGAGACACCCGCGTCTATCAGGCTAGGATTGGTGGGTTCGATACTCACTCTGGGCAAGCCGCCAAACACGCCAGGCTCTGGAAAGAAATCAACGATGCGCTGCGCGCATTCATAGGGAGGATGAAATCTACTGGATTAGATAATGATGTAGCAGTGATGACTTATTCTGAATTTGGGCGTCAGCTGAAGGAAAACGGAACTGGTGGAACTGATCATGGAGCGGCCGCTCCAGTGTTTATCATCGGCGGTGGGGTCAAAGGCGCAATCTATGGTAAACCGCCCACACTCAAAGGCGACCAGGTCAATAATTACGGCGGATTAGCCTACGAAATAGACTTTAGATCAGTCTACAAATCTATCTTAGAGGAGTATTTAAAAGTGGACACAATTGGCATCATCTCAGACAAGCACCCAGCTTTAAAGTTGTTTTAATAGCGACCGTAGTTCGCGCTGAAACAGTAGGGTGGGTTTGGCAAACACACCCAGTAATGCCCACAATTTTGATCTATCGATCCTATTGTGAGGGAAGATGTCGGCTATTTCAAAAGTCTGATCTAGCAGCACGCTAAAGCACTCTATTTTTCTCAGCGAGAAAGCCAATCAGAAGATAAGCCAAGATGACTGAGATACAAAGCCACAAGTTATTTAGCGTGACCATTTGGGAGTGGATAAAGCGAGCTAGTGACAGAGTAAGGAATCCGTAGCCGAAACCACAGACGACAACGAAGAAAAGCACTCTGAAGACAAAATACCAAGAACGTGCGATCTTTTTGGTTAATCTGACCAGATCAACTCCATAGATTACCAGAAGCGAAGCTGTCCATGCGATGCAAGCTGTCCAGCTGTGTTCTCTGATAAAACCAGCAAGGTTATTGATTAAGTCTTGGAGCATAGGGTAAATTGACGGCTAATGATCTAACAATTGATTACTAAGCACCCGTCAGGAAATTGATGACATCGCCATCCTTGACCTCGTATTCTTTGCCTTCAGCGCGGAGCACACCTGCTTCTCTCGCAGCGGCCACGGTCTTGTATTTCACATAGTCATCGTAGTGGATGACCTCAGCTCGGATGAATTGTTTCTCGAAATCTGTGTGGATCACGCCTGCTGCCACTGGAGCTTTGTCTCCTGCAGTGATTGTCCATGCGCGGGTTTCCTGTTCGCCAGTAGTAAGGTAGGTGCGGAGACCTAACAGGTCATACACTCCCTTGATTAGCTCGGAAGCACCTGAGTCTGCGATGCCCATATCGGTGAGAAATTCCTTAGCTTCTTCAGGTGAAAGTTCTGAAAGCTCTTCCTCGATCTGCGCCGAGAGAACCACTGCTTCAGCACCTTGAGTTTCTGAAGCATACTTACGGACTTTAGCCACCATCTCATGTCCATCTGGATTGGAAATGGCATCAGCGAGTTCGTCTTCAGCTACATTACAGGCAAAGATAGATTTTTTAGAAGAAAGTAAGAAGAACTCGTTGAGGAGAACTTGCTCTTTTTCAGTCATCTCTAGAGTGAGTGCTGGATTTCCTTGGTCCAAGTGGGGGAGAAGTTTCTCAATAAGTGAAACCTCAGCTTTCGCTTCTTTATCACCACTTTTTGCTTTCTTAGAACGAGAATGGAGGCGTTTGTCTAGGGCTGCAATATCAGCAAGAATCAGCTCAGAGTTAATGATCTCGATATCGCGCAGAGGATCCACACTGCCTAACTCGTGGATGATGTCGTCATCTATAAAACAACGGATCACTTGGACAATGGCATCAACTTCACGGATTGTGGCCAAAAACTTATTACCTAGACCAGCACCTTCAGAGGCACCCTCTACAAGACCAGCAATATCCACGAACTCGATCGCAGTGGGGATCAGTTTTTTCGATCCAGAAAGCTCACTGAGCACAGCGATACGTTCATCGGGAACACTAACAACGCCAATGTTCGGGTCGATGGTGCAAAATGGGTAGTTAGCCGCCTCCGCTTTGCGGGTGCGAGTGACTGCGTTGAAAAGGGTTGATTTCCCTACGTTTGGTAATCCTACTATTCCTGCTTGGAGCATAGGCGAGAGGCTAGTAGGGAAATTTCTAGATGCAAGTAATTTCACTACTGCTAACGTAGATTCTACTTCTGATTGGAATTGCCACTATTCCAATCAGAAGAATAAGTTGTAGGGAATTTTAGTGTCCCGTTGTCATTTCCAACAACCAGTCCCGCTGAGCTGTAAGGAGATCTTTTATAGAAGTAGAGTGTCAAGAGCCATTCTGGCGGGAGACTATGCCTGACTTTACTGCCATCACTCTCGTAGATTAGGTGAGCGTTATCGGAGTGATCTGGATCAAGTTGGATGAATTGGAAATGCATTATCTCTTGTTGGCTTAAATTCTTCAAGAAAGGCAAGACAGTCTCAACTCTCGAGGTGTCTTCAGGATCTCTGTGGATGTATTTAGCCAGGGTCTTCATATCACTATTTTTGAAGGCGGGAATAACGGCTTTTAGAAAGACTTGTTGGGAAGCAGTCATTTGTGTGGGCACTTTATTTCCGTCAGCATCCTCTACTAGATTGGCCAGATATTTGTCTACCTTCACGATGACTGTGGATTCTGGGTGTTTTCGGTTTTCTATATGAAGTTGTTTTTTTATCTCCTGTAGGTGTGCAAGGGTTAATGGGCTATCCGATTTCATACCATTACCCATGACGGAAGTGACCAGTCCTTGTTTAAATTCCACAGTTACTTCACCTGCATATTCTTTTGCAACTTTTGAAGTGATCGTGAATCCTCTTGCTAATTCGGGGTGTATAGACGGACCGACTACAACTACCATGATTTCATCGCCATTTTGAGGTGCTTTAAAAATAATCTTTTGAATATTCGAATCTTTTATTACGTGAACGAAGTCGACGAGTTCACCATCAGCAGAAATAACGATGGCAGTTGCATTTGTGTCGGTTACTCCTGTTAAGGAAAGATCAGTTTTTTTAGAACAACCAAATAAAAATATGAGGAGTGAAATTGATAAGAATAGCTTGGGTTTCATAGTGAATGTGACAATGAGGTTCTCAAAACGCATAACGGTGATATCTTGTAGTCATAGTGACTTTTGGAATAGTAGATGTAAATAAAATCACAGCCATCCCATAATACAGCTGTTTAAGATGTAGTTGGCGGCTGATCCCACTTAGTATCGACCTGTAAAAAACTATAAACTAGCCAAAGACAAGTTTGCCAGTGCTCTCTCAGCTCTGCAAGCTCATTCCTCTATATCTCGTTTCTAAGATCGCTAAAAAATATGGTATCGACAAGCAAGTGCGGACTTTCACTGCATGGAGTCACGTCGTCATTCTGCTCTTGGCTCAGCTGACGCACGCCATCGGTCTCAATGATATTTGTGATACATTGCGCATTCATTCTCATTGGCTTGGTAGTCTTCGTGGTGCAGTGGCTCCTGCTAGAAATACTCTTTCTCATGCGAATAAACTCGCTATAGCGAGATGATGGAAGAGCTTTTCTGGGCAACACTGCCTCATCTTGATGAACTTAAAAACCTGGAGGCTTTGGACTTCGTTACAAAGGTGTTCCTAGACGATTTAAGAATGAATTCATGCGGTGGACTCCTCCACCATCGCGCACATTGCTAATTGCATGAGCTGGGCTAAACATCGCCGTCGTAAAGCAGCAGTAAAACTACATCTTCGCCTCAATCTCCAATGTTTCCTGCCTGGATTTGCTATCATTGAAGAAGCTAGTCACCACGATGACACTCGTGCTCCCGCTCTCTGTGCAAATCTTCAAGAAGGAGATAGCCTTGTTTGATAAGGCTTATATTAGTTTCACTCACCTCTACAATCTAGCTCAACGTGGAATCTTCTGGGTGACCGGGTCTAAGGACAACATGTCTTTCACCGTGCGCAAAAAAACTCATCCGAAAACCTAAAGGTAACATCCTTCGTGACGATCTTATTCTGCTCAAAACTCCGAAGAGCACAGAACAATATCCAGTGCTTCTAAGCAGGGTTGAGATGATTGTCACCGTCGATAAGAAAGAGTTGGTGATGGTCTTTATCACCAACAATACGGAGTGGTCAACTAGCTCTGTGGGAGAACTCTATCAGGCACGTTGGGATATAGAGGTGCTCTTCAAGCAGATCAAACAGACCTTGCAAGGCTGCGACTTTTTAGGCCATAGAAAACATGCTATACGCTGACAATTATGGTCAGTATTATTGCTCTACATACTGATGCGCTTTCAAGCTCAGATGGTGGATTGGCCGCACAGCTTTTCACGGCTGGTGGCAATGATTCGCGGAGTAGTCTGGGATCGTATCAATCTAATCGAACTCCTCCGATCCTATGGGGCAGCAGGCGGCTCATATCGAACGCGAGCGTCATGCTAGAGCTCATACTTACAAGGTTATTCACCATGATGCGATGGGACAGCATGTGGTAGAGAATGCTAAATCTACAGCAACTTAACTTCAAAGTTTAAAAATAGAAAACGCCAAATCAACCCAAATACAACACACTATCAGCCCTCATGGCTCGTTTTAAAGATACCATGGGATGGCTGTTTATTATAGTGTTATATGTTTTATTACTTATATCTAAATCGGAAGAATTTTTTACCTTCTACAGCTGGACGAATGAAATCTGCTGTTTCATCTGTATCTATCCAATCGATTAGATTAGAACTTTCTTCTAATTGCAAGCTTAGAGCTACTTCATTATTGATTACTTCTATCATCACACTTCCAACTCTCAAATCCGATATCTCCTCTAGGGAATATTTAGTGTTTGATTCTAATATTAAAGCGACGATTCGGACTACTAGCGAGTTACCAAAGGAGTTTGTTAGAATTGTGTTACTTAGGTCAGCATTTGTTAAATTAGTTGACGATAAATTAGTATCTGTTAGATTTGCATTCGATAAGTCAGCATCAGTTAGATTTGCATTAGATAGATTGATCCCTGTTAGATCACTGTTTCCTAGATCAGCACCTACTAAGTAAGCATTTGGCCCAACTAGATAACCATCTACAAGCTTCCATTCATTAGGCAAGATAAGTATTCCTGTTATTCCTCCTGTTCTAACATCTCTTAAATCTGCTTGACTTAGATCAGCACCATCTAGATCAGCATCTACAAGATTTGCACCTCTTCCAATTAGATATCCTTTGATCAATAACCAACCTTCTGGTAGAATTGGATTGCCTGTTATTCCTCCTGATGTGACATCTCTTAAATCTGCTTGACTTAGATCAGTGCCATTTAGATCAGCATCTACTAGGTTTGCGCCTCTTCCAATTAGATATCCATTAATCAATAACCAACCTTCTGGCAAATTTGTAGGTGCTCCCACTAGCCCACCTGTTTTAACACCCACAAGTACTGTATTGACAAGTTTTGAGGTAGTAAGTGTTGCCCCTGTTAAGGTAACATTTGTCATATTTGCACCATCAAAGTTACCTGTTGTCATATTTGCACCACTTAGATCACTTCCGCTAAAGTCTGTATAGATTGATACAGTTGTTGTAAGGTTTGCATTGGTTAGATTTGCTCCCGTCACAGTTGTATTTTTTAGGTTCGAACTTGTCATATTCGCTCCTGTAAGATTTGCATTTATTAATGTTGCATCTTCTAATATTATACTCGTCATTGTTGCACCAGATATATTTGCATTGGTTAGATTTGCTCCTGTTGCAATCGCGCTTGTCATTGTAGCACCTGTTAGATTTGCATTGGTTAGATTTGCTCCTGTTGCGATCGCACTTGTCATTGTTGATAAACTTAAGTCAGCATTACTTAGATTTGTATATTCTAGATATGTTCCTGTAAGTGTCGCATGGTTTAAGTCAGCGTTAATTAAGTTCGCATTCGTTAAAGTAAATCCGGTATACGTACCTGTTGGTACTAGATCGATTCCCGTATAAGGATGAACGTCCCCATTGTTCTTTTCGATAAGTGTATCTGGAGTATTTTGGGTCAGTGTTTGGTAGTTTGAACCAAATGTTGTTAATGTTGGACTTACTGTAAACAGTAAGATCGTGAGAGTTAGTGCAACTTGTGTATTTCTAGGGATTTGCATGTTTTTATGTTGGTTAGTTTGTTTGTGAAATGTTGCAATTAACATTGCACTAAGTGTCTTACGAATAAAATAGGCATTTTACTAGGATAAAATGCAAATAATAGAGATTTTATATTATTTTCTCTCTATTTATAAATGATATGCTCTTCATTAGGTGGACCGCATAGTTCGACGACTAGCCCCCATT
>TARA_B110000879_G_scaffold86435_1_pt1 | contig 50216 bp, 53 predicted proteins | sample TARA_B110000879 | Tara Oceans TARA_B110000879 (sample SAMEA4398094) | marine metagenome | biome: Polar Biome; feature: [SRF] surface water layer (ENVO:00010504); material: water (ENVO:00002006), including particulate matter (ENVO:01000060) such as... | depth 5 m
CAATCAAATCAAAAATACTTTTTTTGTACATGTATTCGTACAAGCTGTCCGAAAAGCCATACCAATAATCAGTAACACTCACCAATTGATGTACGATAAAGATTCCAAGCCCTCCCAACAAAAACACCATTAGAAACCAAGGAATATTTTTGGTTAAAACAGGCCAACGGACCCATAATTTTTTTTGTGAATCATAGGGTTGTCCATAACCCAAAATGCCAAAACTAAAAAGCAGTAAAAACTCCCTAAAGAAGACCCCTACAAACACCAATAGAGAAAAACAGAGCCCATTGACGAGACTTCTGCTTTGTCGAAAGCGTTCCATTTGAATCAAAATAAGGAGAATGAATGCAAATGCAACGGGATCGGCTGTGGTTGGATAAAACCCTGTATATCGCAAGTAAAAAGTCCAGTGCGTCATTAAAAAAAGAACCAAGACCAAGGCGGTTTTTTTTTCTTTCAAATGAAGAGAAAACCAATAAAACAACAACAAACTACTTAAAAGTGTCGCCGTGTAGTTGAGGAGGGTGAAATTTGTATAAAGAGAAAAAGGGAGGACCGAAGCCAAGAAAGGAGTTCCAACTCTATAGACAAACGGAGCTCTTACAGAGGGAGTCTCACCTTGTTTTAGTTGTTCGGCGATTTTGTAGTAGTAGTCGCCGTCAAAACCTTTTCCTTCATTTGCATTGATGCGATCTTGGAAATTGAAATTTAAGATAATACCGATTGCAAAAGTTAGTGCAATGACCAAATATCCGTATGTATCCGCAATCTTCTTCATGGTTTTTTCCATTCTTTTTTACAAATATGGGAGGTGTTATTTTAAAAAAAAAACCTCCATATTTTTCCATCCTACGCTGTCAAAGATAGGATTTTAATCAAAAAAACGGTTCCTTGTGTTGAAAGTATTATTTTTACAAATGAAAACAGTTCATTTTGATTGAAATCAAACCATACATCCCCGAGTACCTTCCCCTGTGGGAAGCCTTCGTCAGCAAAGCTAAAAATGCGACTTTTTTATTGAGCCGTCATTTTATGGACTACCATCAAGGACGCTTTGAAGACCATTCTTTGGCCTGCTTTAAAGACGGGAAATTGATTGCCGTGTTGCCTGCAAATCTTGTGGGGGACACCCTTTATTCACATCAGGGATTGACCTATGGAGGTTTGTTGGTTTTGCCCACCTTGAAAACGGATGCTTATTTGGAACTGTGTGAAGAATTGTTGCGATTTCTTCATGCAAAGCAGATTCGGCATCTTGTCCTTAAAAACCTACCTGCTATTTATGAGGATTTTCCGAGTGATGAAATTCGATACCTGCAATTCATCACAAATGCCAAACGAGTCCGAAATGACCTGACCTCAGTGGTTGATTTGAACCATCGAATTCCCTATACCAAAAACAGAAAGCGAGCCGTTGTGAAAGGACAACAGGGACTTTTGAAATTTGAAGAGCTTGCTGAATTTGACGCTTTTTGGGAGGAGGTTTTGACGCCTAATTTAAAAAGAACACACGGAGTGTCTCCGGTGCACAGCTTGCAGGAAATCGCACTGTTGAAATCGAGGTTTCCAAAATCTATTCGACAGTTCAATGTTTACAAGGAGGGAGAAATCCTAGCTGGAGCGACTATTTTTGAATCTAAGAATGTCGCACATGCACAATACATCTCAGCAACGGATAAGGGGAACGAGATGGCTGCTTTGGATTTTCTTTTTGACTGCCTGCTTCAAGAGGTTTTTAAAGACAAACGCTTTTTTGATTTTGGAATCTCAAACGAATCCAATGGTTTGAAACTCAACAAAGGGTTGTTGTATTGGAAAGAAGGATTTGGCGCGAGGTCTGTTAGCTGTGAAGTCTATAAAATAGCAACAGAAAATTACACAAATTTAAGCACCTTGGACATATGATACCATTTCTTGATTTGAAAAAAATAAATGCTCGTTTTCAAAGTGAATTCGCTCCTGCATTTTCAGAATTTTTAGCTTCTGGATCTTATATACTAGGAGAAAAGCTTCGGACATTTGAAGCCGAATTTTCAAACTATTGCAGTACGAATTACTGTGTGGGCGTTGCCAATGGTTTGGAGGCCATAGAATTGATATTCAAAGGTTATTTGGAACTTGGTAAACTCAAACCCGGGGACGAAGTATTGGTGCCTGCCAATACCTATATCGCATCGGTTTTGGCAATTGTAAATGCAGGTTTGAAACCTGTTTTGGTAGATCCTTCCCCGAAAGATTTCAACATAGGTGCCGAACAAATCGCTGCGAACATAGGTCCCAATGTAAAAGCCATTCTCGTCGTGCATCTTTACGGGCAATTGGCAGCCATGGACGGGATTTTACAAATTGCAAAAGAACACCAACTTTTTGTTGTTGAAGATGCTGCACAAGCTCATGGCGCTAGCAATCCATCCTCCCAGAAGGCGGGAGCTTTGGCAAATGCCGCTGCCTTTAGTTTTTATCCAAGTAAAAATTTAGGAGCCCTCGGTGATGGAGGGGCAATAACCACTAATGATTCCGAATTGGCGTCCGTTCTTTTCAAACTTAGGAATTACGGTTCTTCTGAAAAATACATTCACGAAATCAAAGGCCTCAACTCACGTTTGGACGAGCTCCAAGCGGCTTTTTTATCGATAAAATTACGCCTTTTAGATGCAGACAATACACACCGGCAACTCATAGCCCGTTATTATACGACACACCTTGACAATTCAAAAATTAGTTTGCCCGTGCATAGCGGTCGAAAAGACCATGTGTTTTATGCATATGTAATCCGATGTGAAACGCGGGATCACTTACAAGAATACCTTGAAAATAATGGAGTGGCTACGGTCATTCACTACCCAATAGCCTTGCACAAGCAACCTTCTCTGTCTGATTTGAGAGATGCCTCCTTGCCCGTAGCAACACAATTGAGTCAAACCCTGCTAAGCCTTCCGATCAGTCCAGTTCAATCTATTGAGGATACGGAAAAGATAGTTCAGTTATTAAATAACTATTAGATGAGCCTCAAATCCGCTATTCAGAACAATCTTTTGCTCAAAATATCCTCTCTTACCTCCGTTGGAGTTGCCATTCGAATGCTCTTGTCTTTTGCGACCCAGAAAATCATCGCTGTTTTTCTCGGACCCGCAGGAGTTGCTCATTTGGGGAATTTTCGAAATTTGATTCCCATCATTCAATCCCTTTCGACCTTTGGAATTTTTGAGGGAGTCATCAAATATGTCGCGGAGTTCAAAGAGGACGAAAAAGAATTGCAAAAGCTGTTTTCCACTTCTTTTGTTTTTGTCTTGTCGGGTAGTTTGCTTGTTTTTTTAGTGCTGTTTTTTGGTGCATTTTCTTTGAATAATTGGCTTTTTTCAGGACAATATGATTTTGTGTTTGTATTTAAAATACTGTCTGTTGCAACTCCCTTTATAGCGATCAATGCCCTTTTCAATGCCATTATCAATGGGCTGTCCAAGTACAAGCAGTTTGTGGCACTCAATATTCTCAGCTATGTGGTCAGTGCTTTTTTAATGGGCCTGTTGGTGTATTACGAAAATTTAAACGGCGCTTTGTTTGCCCTTGCAATCACACCGATCTTGCAATTTTTTTTTCTGTTTTATCTGTACTTCAGAGTGCTAAGGTCTTACGTGAATTTTAAAAACATCTCTTTTCAGATTCCATATGCGCAACAATTCTTGCCCTTTGTTCTGATGTCTTTGGTTGCGACGTTTTTATCCAGTTTTGTAGAGATCAACTTGAGGCGTTCGTTGGTGTTGGAGATCGACGAAATGAATGCGGGAAATTGGACAGCAATGACCTATATTTCCAATCAGTATTTTGCGTTTACCGCTGGGATTTTTACATTGTATGTGCTTCCAAAATTTGCCTCATTGCACACAAATCGGCAATTTCAAAAAGAAGTTTTAGGGATCTATAAAACAATTTTACCGCTTTTTGCTTTTGGTTTGTCACTCCTGTTTTTTTGTCGAGAGTGGGTGATTTTAATCTTGCAATCTGATGCGTTTTTAGGGATGAAAACACTTTTCAAGTGGCAGCTCTTAGGCGATTTTGTAAAAATGGCAAGTTTGATTATTTCACACCAGTTTTTGGCCAAAAAAATGGTAAAAGAATTTATAATTACCGAATTGATTTCCTTGCTGCTCTTTTTTGGCTTGGCTTCTTTCTTCTTAAAAACTCACGGAGCCGAAGGAATCGTATTTGCTCATTTTATTCGGTATGTCTTGTATTTCTTAGCGGTGGTTTTTGCACTAAGAAAATTCTTGTTTGGGAAATAAGACACGTTTTGTTTGCAGTGTTTGAGAATCAAAGGTTCCAAAGTTCCGTATATTTTTTGGCACACAGCACGTGATCGTGTTCGCGTTTTACAAAAGCGATCGCATTTTTTGAAATCGCTTCAATTTTCTCTGGATGTAAAAGCAGTTTTTCAAGCTTTTCGACAATTTTTTCGGTGTTTGGAAGTGCATTGATTGCTACGCTGTCTTCTTCCAAACCGAAGTGATCCAGCCATTCTTGTTCAGCACCGGTAAAGACCACTTTGCCTTTTGCCATGGCTTCCAAGGCATTGTATCCTTGGTCGTAGGAATACACTTGGTCCAATAAGATGTGCGCAGACTTGTAAGACTTTATGTAGACTTCGTAGGGCAAGTTGCTAACGGTGAGAACTTCAATACGTTTGGGGTGTTTTTTTTCAACAATTGCAAGTGCTTTTTCAAAAAAATCGTTGCCCTTGCGGTAGTAATTCTCCTTATTGATCCCATGAAAGATTCGAATTTTACCAGCAGTTTTGATCTGTGCTGCTTCAAACAGGGAAGTGTTGACGCAGTTGGGAACATAGCCCTTGTATTTCGGATGGTTTTTCAAGGGGAGGTGGTAGTCCAAATCCGAAGCAATCACGCCCTCTATGTGTTTGAAAATCCAATGGTGTAAAGATTCGTGTGCCCTGTCGAGGTAGTTCAAGACAAAACGGTTTTCACTTTTGCTGCTTTTGCCATTGAAATAAGGAGTGAGGAGGGAATAGCGTAGTTTTTTTTCAAAAGCGTATTTGACACTGAGGTGGTCTGTTCCGCAAGAGAGTAAAAATGTTTTTTTGTTTTCTTTTCGAAAGAAATCAAAAATTCTTTTTGCGACTTTTGGACTGCAAGAGAGTGCGTTTTCATTGATGAATTGAACAATGTCATGCCCTGTCAACTCTTTTTTGTGTTTTCTTACTTGCCTTTCGATGCTCAAAGAACTGATGTCTATCCGAAAAATACGGTACAGGAATATTTTTATTTTTTTTAAGAATCCCGAGTCGTATTTCTTTTGAATCAGTAGATCCATCGGGTATTTCTTAAAACCATCCTCCAAGCCAATCAGCACGACTTGATGTCCCAACTTTAACAACCCTTCTTTTAAGGAATTGTGCAATCTGCTGTATTCTCCGACAAGTAATATTTTCATTCCAGCTTCTTTGGTGTTGTAGATATCTTATGATTTGTTGCAAATGGAATGATTATTTTAGTAGTTTTGTTTCAAGGCATTCCAACAGCTGCAATTTAAGAATAATAAATGTTTTCGTACTATGGCCATCAAAGATACCTCAGGTTTCCATCAAAACACAGTGTCAAACCTAAAAATTATTGACATTCCTCAGGTCAAAGACTACAGGGGCAATCTGTCGGTTGTGGAAGGGGAGGTGATTCCTTTTGAAATCCAACGCGTCTACTATTTGTACGACGTTCCTTCGGATTCACATCGAGGTGGACATGCACACAAAGTTTTACAGCAATTTTTAATTCCTTTGAGCGGCAGTTTTGACGTTGTTGTTCAGGATGGTCTGGGGGGTACCAAAACTTTTCCTCTTAACAAGCCCAGCAAAGGGCTTTTGATTGTTCCGGGCATCTGGCGGGAGCTGAACAATTTCTCTTCTGGAGCTGTCTGTTTGGTCTTGGCTTCTGAAAAATTTGAGGAAGCGGATTATATCCGAGAGTTTCAAGATTTCACACAGTTTAAAAAGAGCTCAGCATCTCATGAGATATTTTAAACACCTTGTTTTTGGAGGTGTTTTTTTAGCCTTCCAAATTGCATCCGCTCAAAAAACCATTCACAATTTTTCTTATGTAGTGGTTCCCACTCAATTTTATTTTCAAAAACAAGTGGATCAGTACCAGTTGAATTCTCTGGCTAAATTTTTATTTAAAAAAGAGGGAGTTCAAGTTTTTTTAGATACTGAAAAAATCCCTCAAGTACTTTTGATGCAAGCTTGTGGAGGATTGGAGCTACAGGTTTTGGACAAATCATCGTTCCTCAAGTCCAAGTTGCGTTTTGAACTACGTGATTGTGAAAATGCCCTTGTTTTTTCCAGTGAATTGGGTCGTAGTGATGAAAAAGAATTTAAAAAATCATTCCACGAATGCCTGCGCAATGCCTTTGAAAGTTTCAAAGCATTGCACTATACCTATACGCCTTGGTCAAAGGCACCTCTCAATGCTGTCACAACAGCGGACAAACTAGAAACCTTGAAAAGTCTACCACTAGAGTCAAAAACTGTGCACAAGGCAGTCTATACCAATGAGGAAAATTTAGCAATAGTGCTGACTGAAAACCAAGGAAGTTATTTAGGACACGTAACTGCGAGTCCATTCATTGCCTATGCGCAAGGGGATTTGATTTGCAAACTCTTCAAGACCTCTTTGCCCAATGTGTTCAAAGTCCAGTGGAAAGACGTGTATGGAAATTTCATCCCGACCATCGGTTATTTTCAGGATGCTGGAAGTTTGAAAATAGATTTTGAAACGGCAACAGGCATTTCTGTGATGTCATTTTCGACAAAGAAAACCGAGCATTAGTAGCCGTATTTTTCTTTCCATCGTATTTTTAAAAACTTTCTAAAATCCTTTTCTCGGGGATTTTCTCCAGGCTCATAGAGCTTGGTGTTTTCAATTTCTTTGGGAAGAAACTCTTGTCCGACAAAATTGTTTTCATAGTGATGGGCGTATTTGTAATCTTTGCCGTAGTCCAAGTCTTTCATCAATTTTGTCGGAGCATTTCGAAGGGGGAGGGGAACAGAAAGGTCTCCTGTTTTTTTTACCAATTCCAGCGCCTTGTTGATGGCGACATAGGAACTGTTGCTTTTGGGGGAGTTTGCTAAGTAGACAGCACATTGACTTAATAAAATCCGAGACTCTGGGTAGCCAATTGTAGCAACAGCCTGGAAGGTTGTATTGGCCATGATGAGTGCAGTGGGATTCGCATTTCCGATATCTTCAGAAGCTGCAATCAACAAGCGTCTGGCAATGAATTTGACATCTTCTCCACCTTCAATCATTCTTGCGAGCCAGTAAACTGCGGCGTTGGGGTCACTCCCTCGAATTGATTTGATAAATGCAGAGGCAATATCGAAGTGTTGCTCGCCTGTTTTGTCGTAGCGAACGGTGTTTTTTTGAATTTTTTGCAACACCATCTCGTTGGTTACCACGATGGCTCCTTCTTCCGAAGCCACTACCAATTCAAAGATGTTTAGTAATTTTCGAGCATCTCCGCTACATACTTGGATCAGTGCTTCGGTTTCTTTGAGTTCGATGTCTTTTTCTTTGAGTACAATGTCTTTTTCCAAGGCACGGTGCAACAGGGCTATCAGGTCTTTTTTATCAAAGGAATTCAAGATGTACACTTGGCATCTGGAGAGGAGAGCAGGAATCACTTCAAAGCTCGGGTTCTCAGTAGTCGCTCCAATCAAGGTGACCCACCCTTTTTCGACAGCGGCAAGCAGCGAGTCTTGTTGTGATTTGCTAAAGCGATGGATTTCATCAATAAAGAGAATTGGGTTCTTGGCAGTAAACAAGCCTCCTCTTTGTCTTGCTTTGTCCAAGACATCCCTGATGTCTTTAACTCCAGAGTTGATCGCGCTAAGGGTGTAAAAGGGGCGATTGGACGCTGCTGCAATGATGTTGGCCAAGGTTGTTTTTCCAATACCTGGAGGGCCCCAAAGGATCAAAGATGGAATGATGCCTTTTTTGATGTGCTGCGTCAAAACACCTGTTTTTCCCACAAGGTGTTGTTGACTGATGTAGTCTTCTAGTGATTTGGGACGGATCCGTTCTGCTAAAGGTGCATTCATCCCGTAAAAATAACAAATTAATATGAGTTTGAATTTTGAATTTCGTCCAGTCTGACTTATTTTAGCAGGCAGTCCTGAGCTCGAGAGGAATGCCACTTGGGAGGATCTTTATCAAGATGAACGAAGCACCGCAATTTTCCTATTCCAAAAATACGTACAGAATGCCTCTTTTAGTCGTTTTGCTGATTTGGTTTGTCTATTGGTTTGAAATCAAATTCGGATTGAATTTCACCAATTATGGGATTTATCCAAGAACTTTAAAGGGCATGCGGGGCATTGTGTTTTCACCATTTATTCACGGTAGTATTGGACATTTGACCAACAACACGATACCTGTTTTTCTGTTTGTGAGCATGCTCTTTTATTTTTACAAAGAAATGGCTTTTCAAGTATTGCTTTACGGTGTTTTTGCTACGGGTTTGCTCACGTGGGTGATCGGTGTGGATGCCTACCATATCGGCATGAGTGGTGCGGTGTATTTGTTGTTTTCTTTTCTGTTTTTTAGCGGGATTTTTCGAAAATACTACCGTTTGATTTCGGTGTCTTTGGTTGTAATCTTCCTTTACGGTGGGTTGTTTTGGTATGTATTTCCTATTGAAAAGGGGATTTCATGGGAAGGACACCTTTCCGGTTTGTTCGTTGGCTTTGTACTGTCTTTTGCCTACCGAAAGCGCGGTCCACAAAAACGAGAATACCACTATACAAAAGATGCTTTTGATTTGTTGTTTGACGAAAACGGGAATTTCAATCCGCCAGCCCCAAGTCACGAAGAAGAGACGGAGGCTGAGTAGGGGGTGTTTAAAATCACCTTCGTTGACGTACGGCTTCGTACAAAAAGGCACCACAAGCTACAGATACATTCAAAGAGCCAATGTTTCCTTTTAAGGGCAATTTCGCTTTGGCGTCGACCATTTTTAAAATGGAAGGATTGATGCCCCTGTCTTCAGCACCCATGATGATGGCTGTTGGTTTTTGAAAATCGACATCGTAGAGGGTGTCTGTAGTTTTCTCGGTTGCAGCCACTACTTGTATTGCTGCTGCTTGCAAGACAAACAATGCGTCTTTAAGGTGATCTACTTTGCAGATGGGCATTTCAAAGGCAGCGCCAGCAGAGGTTTTTACCGTTTCGGCATTGACAGGTGCATTTCCTTGTTTTTGAATCACAATTCCATGAGCGCCCGTACAGGCAGCGGTTCTGATGATGGCTCCAAAATTTCGAACATCTGACACTTGGTCCAATAGAACAAACAAGGGAACTTCGCCTTTTTCTAGGGTTGCTGTAATCAGGCTGTCCAAATCGTGAAAATCAATAGGTGCTATTTGAGCAACTGCTCCTTGGTGGTTGTTGAACTTGGATAGTTTGTCTAATTTTTCGACAGGCACATAGCTAAAGGCGAGGTTGTTTCTTTTCAACTCAGTCATCAACTCTGTCATGAGGTGGCCTGAGACCCCTTTCTGAACAAATACTTTGTCAATTGAGTTGTTGCTTTTAATCGCTTCTAGGATTGCTCTCAATCCAAAAATTCTAGACGTTTTTGTTTCCATGCCGCAAATGTAGGGCTATTTGGTTCAAAAAACCACCACCTTATCTCAGATAAAGAGGTTTTGAATAATTGACTTTAACGGTTTAGATGCGATACCTTGGATCTTCATCCTCTGCAAAGCCCCTTGTTTTTCCGTGTTTTTTTGGTGTTCTTGTAGACGGTATTGCGGAAATTCAATTTATTTTTCAAGTCCTGAATTTGAGGAGACATAAAAAAGCAGTAATGATTTTTTATTTAGAAAAAATTCACCCATTTGAGGTGGAAAAGTCCGCGATTCAGATCAAAAGCTTCCTTGTTTGTTTTTCCAAAGGCGTAACTAAAGTTGAGGAGTCCGGTTTTTGTCTCATTGGCGTATCCGAGTCCAAAACTCAACAATTTGCTTTTGCGCTGTTGCGCGTTGTTCTCTAAAAACCCAATATCTGAAAATCCATACAGGTAGGATTCCTTTTGGGTAGACCAGCGGTATTCGATGTTTGAATAATTGTAACTGGAAGCAAATAGGCTTAGTTCGTTGAATCCTCTGATGGAATTGGTGCCTCCCAATCTGAAAAGTTCATTGAACAAAATGGTCTCAGAACGCAACCCTGCAGTTTCGTTTTTCACAAATAGCCGCCCCTTTTTCGAAAGAACTCCCAGGTAAGAAATATTCGCCTTGAGGTGCTGTTGTATTGTTGACCTCTCATTTGTTTTTCTTTTTCCCTGCTCGAGTTTTATAAAAAAATGCCATTTGGGATCTCTGATTTCTTTGTGAGGCAAAAGGTAGTCGTATTGCAATCCATAAAAGTGAGAAGTAAAAGAACTGGTATTTGCGCTTTCGTTCTTTGTAGAATTGCGTTCTGAATTTTCTGTACTTGCGGTGACTCCTATTTTTTGTCGGTAGTTGATGTGGTAGTCAAAAGTGGTCTCGCCTTTGATGTTGACAAAGGAGGAGTCTTGTTTGTAGATTTCAAATTTAATTTTTTGACTGATTGGACTGTTGAAGAGGTATGGGAAATTTGTTTTCACACGAAATTGCTCTTGTTGATTTCCATTGTTACTCCAAAATAAGGAAAGCGTTTCTCCTTTTTGAAAACGATTGGTAAGTTCCAGGTCGATATACCCGTTGAATTGAAGTTTTTGGGTGTTTTCGTCGCTTGTAAAACCCAACAAAGCATCGACGCGGTTGGCATGTCTTTCTTTTAAATAAAGATAAATATGGGTGGAGTCTTTGACGAACAGGGCTTCTGGAGGCTTTATTTCTTTTACAAAACGCAATGTTTCCATCGCTTCGCTCGCTGCCTGCAAGCGCTCATTTGTAAAGTTGGTTTTGGGGCTTATTTGAAGGTGGTGTTTGAGGAATTTTTTCGGAAATTCTGTATAGCCCATCAACACTACTTTGTCCATGTTTCTTTTGCTTCCTTTTTCAATGACAAGATCTGCCCAAATCGTTGTTTTTTTTTGAAGGATGTTTTGGAGTTTGATTTCTGCAAACGGAAACCCTTTTTTTTCACAGGCTTCAGTAAGTACTGGTAAAAGGTTGTGAAACTGTTCAAAAGATACTTTTGTACGTCTTTCTTTGGAGAGAGTTACGGAGGCAGGAGCCTCCAATTCTTCCGGAAAATACAAGACGAGGGATTGGACTTTTTTTGAGAGGAGCAGCGTTGCTTTTAGGGAATCTTCTTTTTCGATTCTTGAAAGCTGTAAGTTTAAATAACCCAAGTGTTCTAGCTTGTTTATTACACGGGTGATTTCTTGCTCAAGAGCCTCTTTAGTATCCAGCGTATTTTTGTATTTCAGAGCTATTTCCGACACCATTTCCAAACTGTCTTTCGGTGCGATGTGTAGAGAGAATTTTTGTGCACAAAGGTCCAAACACAACAAGAAAAAAAACACTGGATATGTAAGGCTGGTTTTTTTTGGCATAAAACGGGTATTTTGAAACACACAAATTTAGAAAGTTGTCTTTTTCAAATAAAAATAGCAGATTTTTTAGATTTCAAATGTAGGGATAAAATCCACTTCAAACCATTTGAATGTCTGAGATTCAAGAATGTTTTAAAATTTAGCTCTGCGATATTTGAATAAATAGAAATTTGTTGTAGATTTGCACACTCTAAAAAATTAGAGAATCGTAAATAAAACGTAATTTATAACAAATTAGTATGCCAACTATTCAACAATTAGTACGCAAAGGAAGAACCCAAAACACTAAGAAGAGTAAATCGGCTGCTTTGAATTCGTGCCCTCAAAGAAGAGGCGTATGTACACGTGTTTACACTACGACACCAAAAAAACCAAATTCTGCAATGAGAAAAGTTGCCAGAGTACGTTTGACAAATGGTAACGAGGTAAACGCTTACATCCCTGGAGAAGGACACAATTTACAAGAGCACTCGATAGTATTAGTAAGGGGAGGAAGAGTTAAAGATTTGCCAGGGGTAAAATACCACATTGTACGTGGTGCTTTAGATACGGCTGGTGTTGAGGGAAGAACTCAACGTAGATCTAAATACGGAGCCAAACGTCCTAAGAAGTAAATTTTTAATGTTGCGAAGACTTCGATAGAGAAGCTTTGCAATAAAAAACTCAAGAAATCATGAGAAAAAGAAGAGCGAAAAAAAGAGTGCTTTTACCGGATCCAAAGTTCAACGATCAACTGGCAACACGTTTTGTGAACATGTTGATGTGGGACGGTAAGAAATCAGTAGCATTCAAGGTGTTTTACGATGCTTTGGAAATTGTAGAGGAAAGAAAAGGTGAGGAAGAAAAATCTGCTTTAGAGATTTGGAAAGATGCATTGTCAAATGTAATGCCTCAAGTAGAAGTACGTAGCCGTCGTGTAGGTGGAGCGAATTTTCAAATTCCAATGCCAATTAGACCAGACCGTAAGGTTTCTATGGCTATCAAATGGATGATTTCATACGCTAGAAAGAGAAATGAAAAAACAATGGCTCAAAAGTTAGCAGGTGAAATTATAGCTGCTGCAAAAGAAGAAGGTGCTGCTGTTAAGAAAAGAGTGGATGTTCATAAGATGGCGGAAGCAAACAAAGCATTCTCACACTTTAGATTCTAAGAAATGGCAAGAGATTTAAAATTTACTAGAAATATCGGAATTGCTGCTCATATTGATGCAGGTAAGACCACTACTACAGAGCGTGTATTGTATTATACGGGTGTTTCTCACAAGATTGGAGAAGTTCACGATGGTGCAGCTACTATGGACTGGATGGAGCAAGAGCAAGAAAGAGGGATTACAATTACTTCTGCTGCTACAACTTGTGAATGGGATTTTCCTGTAGAAAACGGTGAAAAAACACCAGATACTAAAGGATACCATTTTAACATTATCGATACTCCTGGTCACGTTGATTTTACCGTAGAGGTAAATCGTTCTTTGCGTGTATTAGATGGTTTGGTTTTCTTGTTTAGTGCTGTGGATGGTGTAGAGCCTCAGTCAGAAACAAACTGGAGACTAGCTGATAACTACAAAGTGCCAAGAATTGGATTTGTAAACAAAATGGACCGTCAAGGTGCTAACTTTATTAAAGTTTGTAAGCAAGTTAAAGAAATGTTAGGTTCTAACGCAGTTGAAATCGTTTTACCAATTGGAGAAGAGGATACTTTTAAAGGTGTTGTCGATCTAGTTAAAAACAGAGCAATTGTTTGGCATGACGAAACGCAAGGGGCCACCTTTGATATTATTGACATTCCTGAAGATATGTTGGACGAAGCTGCTGAAGCGCGTGCTCGTTTGATCGAAGAAGTTGCCTCTTACGATGAGAACTTATTAGAGAAGTTCATGGAAGATGAAAACTCTATAACAGAAGATGAGGTACATGCTGCTTTAAGAGCTGCTGTAATGGATATGGCGATCATTCCTATGATTGCTGGATCTGCATTTAAAAACAAAGGAGTTCAATTCTTATTGGATGCCGTTTGTCGTTACTTGCCTTCTCCAATGGACAGACCAGAAGTTTTAGGTATTGACCCTAGAACAGATGAAGAGACTTCAAGAAAACCAGATGTAAAAGATGATTTCGCTGCATTGGCATTTAAAATTGCTACCGATCCTTTCGTAGGACGTTTGGCTTTTTTCCGTGCATATTCAGGAAGATTAGATGCTGGTTCTTATATCTTGAATAACCGTTCAGGTAAAAAAGAACGTATTTCTCGTATCTACCAAATGCATGCAAACAAGCAAAACTCAATCGATTATATCGAAGCAGGTGATATTGGTGCAGCAGTTGGATTTAAAGACATCAAGACTGGTGATACGATGAGTTCATTGAATGCTCCTATTGTATTGGAATCTATGGATTTTCCAGCTCCAGTAATTGGTATTTCAATTGAGCCTAAGACAAAAGCAGATGTTGATAAAATGGGGATGGCTTTGGGTAAATTAGCTGAAGAAGATCCTACGTTTACAATTAAAACTGATGAAGTTTCTGGTCAAACAGTGATTTCTGGTATGGGTGAATTGCACTTAGAAGTTTTGATTGATCGTATGAAACGTGAGTTTAAGGTTGAAGTTAACGAAGGTGAGCCTCAAGTAGAATATAAAGAAGCGGTTACAAAATCTACAGAACACAGAGAAACGTATAAAAAGCAATCTGGTGGACGTGGTAAGTTTGGTGATATTCAATTCGAAATGGGACCTGCTGATGACGATTTCAAAGGACCTGGATTGCAATTTGTTGATAAGATTAAAGGTGGACGTATTCCTAAGGAATTTATCCCTTCTGTTGAAAAAGGATTTAGAGAATCTATGCAAAACGGACCATTAGCTGGTTTCGTTATGGATACCTTAAAGGTTACTTTGACAGATGGATCTTTCCATCCTGTAGATTCTGATGCATTATCATTTGAGTTAGCTGCAAAAATGGGTTACAAAGCATGTGCAAAAGCTGCCGGTGCTGTGATCTTAGAGCCTATCATGAAAATGGAAGCAATTACTCCTGAAGAAAACATGGGAGATATTGTTGGTGATTTGAACAGACGTAGAGGACAAGTTAATGATATGAGTGACCGTTCAGGTGCGAAAGTAATCAAGGCAGATGTGCCCTTGTCAGAAATGTTTGGATATGTAACAACGTTACGTACACTTTCTTCTGGTAGAGCAACGTCTACAATGGAATTCTCTCACTATGCACAAACTCCTTCTAGTATTTCAATAGAAGTAATTGCAAAAGCTAAAGCATAATCTAAATTATATATCATGAGCCAAAAAATTAGAATAAAATTAAAATCTTACGATTATAATTTAGTGGACAAATCTGCTGAGAAAATCGTAAAGACGGTAAAGTCGACTGGTGCTGTTGTAAACGGGCCAATTCCATTGCCTACAAATAAAAAAATATTTACGGTTTTGCGTTCACCGCACGTAAATAAAAAATCAAGAGAACAATTTCAATTGAGTTCTTTTAAGAGATTGTTAGATATCTACAGCTCTTCATCAAAGACCATCGATGCCTTGATGAAATTGGAATTGCCAAGTGGAGTTGAAGTAGAAATCAAAGTGTAAGTACACAAACATCAAAACGAGGTTTTGGTGACTTGTCCGGAGCGATTGGCGAAGGAAAAACGGTAAAAATAGATTCAGGGTTGAAGCTATTTCGACCCTGTTTTTTGTAATATAAATAAGCGTATAATAATTAATTAAATAAATAAACATGTCTGGGTTAATAGGAAAAAAAATCGGAATGACTAGCTTATTCGATGCGAACGGGAAAAACATTCCCTGTACCGTTATTGAAGTTGGTCCTTGTGTAGTTACCCAAGTCAGAACCGAAGAAGTTGACGGCTATAAAGCTTTGCAACTTGGTTTCGATGACAAAGCAGAAAAACGCACCAACAATGCGTTGAAAGGTCATTTTAAAAAGGCCGGAACAGCTGCTAAGAAGAAAGTCGTGGAATTTCAAGGTTTTGAGGAGGAGTACAAGTTAGGAGATACCATTTCGGTAGATCTATTTGAAGAAGGAGAATTTGTTGATGTTACAGCAGTCTCTAAAGGTAAAGGATTCCAAGGAGTTGTAAAACGCCATGGATTTGCCGGAGTTGGTCAAGCGACTCACGGTCAGCACAACCGTTTAAGAGCCCCGGGTTCTATCGGTGCAGCCTCTTATCCAGCTAGGGTATTCAAAGGAATGCGAATGGCAGGAAGAATGGGTGGTGAAAATGTAAAAGTTCAAAACTTAAGAGTTTTAAAAGTAGTTTCTGACAAGAATTTACTTGTAGTGAAAGGATGTGTTCCAGGTCACAAAAACGCTTATATAACCATTGAGAAGTAATGAAAGTAGCAGTTTTAGATATCACAGGAAAAGACACAGGAAGACAAGTAGAGCTTTCTGATGCTATATTTGCACTAGAGCCAAACAAACATGCCATCTATTTAGATGTCAAACAACATTTGGCTAACAAAAGACAAGGAACGCACAAAGCCAAAGAAAGAGCTGACATTGCGGGAAGTACTCGTAAAATCAAAAAACAAAAAGGAACAGGTACAGCCCGTGCGGGAAGTATCAAATCTCCTGTTTTTAGAGGCGGAGGTCGTGTTTTTGGTCCAAGACCGAGAAGCTATTCTTTCAAATTGAATAAAAATTTGAAACGTTTGGCTCGTAAATCAGCTTTGAGCACACAGGCCAAAGATCAAAACATAGTTGTCATTGAAGATTTTACTTTTGAATCTGCAAAGACCAAAAACTTCGTCAACGTCTTGAAAGCATTTGGTTTAGAGAACAAAAAGTCACTGTTTGTCTTGGGTGATTCAAATATTAATGTATATTTGTCATCACGAAATTTAAGCAAAACAAGTGTTATAACTAGCTCTGAGCTAAGCACTTATGGAGTTTTAAACACAAGCAAGCTAATGCTTCTAGAAGGAGCTTTGGAAGGAATTGAATCTAATTTAAGCAAATAGGGGACAAGATGAGTATTTTAATCAAACCTATCATAACGGAAAAAGCGACAAACGATAGCGAACAATTCAATCGTTATACATTTGTTGTTGCTCTTGGAGCAAATAAAGTAGAGATCAAAAAAGCTATTGAAGCTACTTACGGAGTCTCAGTTGAGAAAGTAAGAACCATGGTATATCCAGTTTCTAGAACAACAAAATTCACCAAGAAAGGTGTTGTTTCAGGCATGGTTGGTCAATACAAAAAAGCAATCGTTCAATTGTCAGATGGTGAAACAATTGATTTTTACAATAACATTTAATTACAGCAATGTCAGTTAGAAAATTAAAACCAATCACACCAGGTCAGCGTTTTAGAGTAGTAAATGGGTTCGACGCCATCACTACTGATAAGCCGGAAAAGAGCTTGCTCGCACCGAAAAAAAGATCTGGAGGTCGAAACAACAGTGGAAAAATGACCATGAAATTCTTAGGAGGTGGTCATAAGAGAAAGTACCGTATTATCGATTTTAAAAGAGATAAAGCAGGTGCAGCAGAAGTATTGTCTATTCAATACGATCCAAACCGTACAGCTTTTATTGCTTTGTTGCAATATGCTGACGGTGAAAAGAGATACGTGATCGCTCAAGGAGGTTTGCAAGTAGGACAAAAAGTCGCATCCGGAACTGGAATTGCTCCAGAAGTAGGAAATGCGATGCCTTTGTCAGAAATGCCTTTGGGAACGACAATTTCATGTATTGAATTGAGACCAGGTCAAGGAGCTGTTATGGCTCGTAGCGCTGGTTCATTCGCACAATTAATGGCGAAAGACGGAAAATATGTAACGGTAAAAATGCCTTCAGGAGAAACAAGATTGATCTTGGCAACCTGTTTGGCTACGATCGGTGTTGTCTCTAATTCAGACCATCAATTGCTCGTATCTGGTAAAGCAGGTAGAAGCAGATGGTTGGGTAGAAGACCTCGAACCAGACCAGTGGTGATGAACCCGGTTGATCACCCAATGGGTGGTGGTGAAGGGAAATCTTCAGGAGGACACCCAAGATCTAAAAATGGCATCCCTGCAAAAGGATACAAAACAAGATCTAAGACCAAAGCGAGTAATAAATATATTATAGAACGTAGAAAAAAATAATTAAGATATGGCACGTTCACTAAAAAAAGGACCTTACGTATTTCATAAATTGGAAAAAAAGGTATTGGCCAATGTTGAGAAAAACAGCAAAACTGTTATCAAAACATGGTCTCGAGCAACGATGATCACACCTGACTTTGTAGGTCAAACAATCGCAGTACACAACGGACGTTCATTCGTTCCCGTTTATGTAACCGAAAACATGGTTGGTCATAAATTAGGAGAATTCTCACCAACACGTTCTTTTAGAGGACACGGTGCGGATCGTAAAAATAAAGGTAAAAAATAGTAGGTATGGGAGTTCGTAAAAAAAATATGGCAGACCAACGTAAAGAAGCGAACAAATCGATCGCTTTTGCTAAGTTGACCAACTGTCCTACATCACCGAGAAAAATGCGTTTGGTGGTTGATCTAGTAAGAGGTTTGGAAGTTGAAAAAGCTTTGCAAATTTTGAAGTTTAGTTCAAAAGAAGCATCTATCAACGTTGAGAAATTGTTGCTTTCAGCAATTGCCAATTGGCAAGCTAAAAATGAAGACGCTAGCATCGAAGAAGCTGGATTATTCGTTAAAGAAATCACTGTTGACAGCGCAGGTATGTTAAAAAGACTAAGACCGGCACCACAAGGTCGTGCACATCGAATCAGAAAACGTTCGAACCATGTGACCATAGTGTTGGGAAATAAGAATTTAAGCAATTAATTGTAAGTAGATATGGGACAGAAAACAAATCCAATCGGAAATCGTTTAGGAATTATCAGAGGATGGGAATCCAATTGGTATGGTGGAAATGACTACGGAGATAAATTGGCTGAAGACGATAAAATAAGAAAGTACGTTCGTGCTCGCTTATTTAAAGCAAGTGTTTCTAGAGTTATTATTGAGCGTACGCTTAAACTTGTAACCGTTACTATCACTACTGCCAGACCAGGTATCATTATCGGGAAAGGTGGAACAGAGGTAGACAAGTTGAAAGAAGAGCTTAAGAAAATCACTGGAAATGAAGTGCAAATCAATATTTTTGAAATCAAACGTCCGGAATTGGATGCTAACCTAGTAGCAGCCAGCGTTGCGCGTCAAATTGAAAACAGAATCTCTTACAAGAGAGCGATCAAGATGGCCATTGCAGCTTCTATCCGCATGAATGCTGAAGGAATTAAAATTCAGATTTCAGGCCGTTTGAACGGTGCCGAGATGGCGCGTTCAGAACATTTCAAAGAAGGAAGAATTCCTCTTTCTACCTTCCGTGCAGATATCGATTATGCCCTTGTAGAAGCACATACTACCTATGGAAGATTGGGTATCAAAGTGTGGATTATGAAAGGTGAGGTATATGGGAAAAGAGAGTTGTCTCCCCTGGTAGGCTTGTCAAAAAAACAAGGCGGAAAAGGAGCACCTTCTAAGAAAAACCAACCTCGTAAGAGAAATTAAATTTTTTAAAATTTAAAACTAAGAAATGTTACAGCCAAAAAGAGTAAAATACCGCAAGGTACAGAAAGCGAAAGGCAATATGAAAGGGAACTCCCAAAGAGGACACCAACTTTCTAATGGAATGTTTGGAATCAAATCTTTGGATCAAAATTTGCTTACATCACGTCAGATTGAGGCGGCTCGTATTGCGGCAACACGTCATATGAAAAGAGAAGGGCAGTTGTGGATTAAAATATTTCCAGACAAGCCGATTACCAAAAAACCATTGGAAGTACGTATGGGAAAAGGGAAGGGATCTCCAGAATATTTCGTTGCAGTTGTAAAGCCAGGAAGAATCCTGTTTGAAGTAGGAGGAGTATCTTTTGAAGTAGCAAAAGAAGCTTTGCGTTTGGCAGCACAAAAATTGCCTGTTCAAACAAAGTTTGTAGTGGCTAGAGATTATGACAACGCTTAATTGACAAGACATGAAACAATCAGAAATTAAAGAATTATCAGCAGCTGAGTTGCAAGAAAAACTAGCCGAATTCAAGAAAAACTATACTGATCTTAAGATGGCACATGCTATTTCACCTTTGGAATCGCCTTTGCAATTGAAAGTTATTAGAAAGACGGTAGCAAGAATCGCTACAGAAATCAACCAAAGAGAGCAGTAATCAATTAGAAAAGATGGAAAAAAGAAATCTTAGAAAAGAAAGAATTGGTGTTGTATCTAGTAACAAAATGGAGAAATCTATTGTTGTTGCTGAGGTAAAAAAAGTGAAACACCCAATGTATGGAAAGTTCGTTTTGAAAACGAAAAAATACGTTGCACACGACGAATTGAACGATTGCAATATCGGTGATACGGTAAAGATCATGGAAACACGACCTTTGAGTAAATCGAAACGTTGGAGATTAGTAGAAATCCTAGAAAGAGCCAAATAATATGTTACAGACAGAATCAAGATTAAAAGTAGCAGACAATACTGGAGCGAAAGAAGTTTTAGTAATTCGTGTTTTAGGAGGAACCAAAAAGCGTTATGCTTCAATTGGAGACAAAATTGTTGTATCTGTAAAAAGTGCAACGCCTAACGGAACTGCAAAGAAAGGACAAGTTCACAGAGCAGTAGTTGTGCGAACTAAGAAAGAAATCCGCCGTAAAGACGGATCTTACATCAGATTTGACGACAACGCTTGTGTGTTGTTGAACGCTTCTGAAGAAATGACTGGAACACGTGTCTTTGGACCTGTTGCTAGAGAACTTCGTGACAGGCAATTCATGAAAATTGTATCATTAGCACCTGAAGTGCTTTAATATTATAAAAAATGGCGAAGCTAAAAATAAAAACAGGTGATACCGTAAAAGTAATTGCGGGTGATCAAAAAGGGAAAGAAGGTAAAGTTGTTCGTGTTTTTATCGAAAAAAACAGAGCAATTGTCGAAGGTGTAAACTTGGTGTCCAAACACACCAAACCAAGTGCCCAAAGCCCACAAGGAGGAATTGTAAAGAAAGAGGCTTCTCTTGACGTGTCTAATTTGATGCTCCTAGAAGGAGGTGTTGCTACCCGTGTAGGATACAAATCAGAAGACGGTAAGAAAGTTCGTTTTTCTAAAAAATCAGATAAAGCGATATAAAGATGACTTATATACCAAGACTTAAAGAAGACTACTCAAGCAGAATTGTTTCTGCACTAAAAGATGAGTACGGATACAGCAATGTAATGCAAGTTCCCAAACTAGAAAAAATTGTTCTAAGTAAAGGAGTTGGTGCTGCCATTGCGGACAAGAAATTAATTGAATACGCTGTTGAAGAATTGGCGACCATCACTGGTCAAAAGCCAGTAGTTACACTCTCTAAAAAAGACATTGCTACTTTTAAGCTTCGTAAAGGGATGCCAATCGGTGTCAAAGTAACTTTAAGAGGTGTTAAAATGTATGAATTTTTGGACAGATTGATCACTGCTTCTTTACCACGTGTAAGAGATTTTAACGGAATCAAAGCCACAGGTTTTGACGGAAGAGGAAATTACAACTTAGGAATTACTGAGCAAATCATTTTCCCTGAGATTAACATAGACAAGGTGAATAAGATCAGTGGTATGGACATTACTTTTGTAACATCTGCACCGACTGACAAAGAAGCCAAATCTTTATTGACAGAACTAGGTTTACCCTTTAAAAAAAATTAAGACATGGCTAAAGAATCAATGAAAGCCCGTGAGGTAAAAAGAGAAAAAACAGTTGCAAAATACGCTGAGAAAAGAAAGGCTTTGAAAGAAGCTGGAGACTACGAAGCTTTGCAAAAGTTGCCAAAAAACGCATCTCCAATTCGTTTGCACAACCGTTGTAAATTGACAGGAAGACCGAAAGGATACATGCGTCAGTTTGGAGTTTCACGTGTTACTTTCCGTGAAATGGCAAACCAAGGATTGATCCCTGGTGTGCGCAAAGCAAGTTGGTAAAGAGACATTGCAATTGCCAATACACTGTTAGTGAGTGTATAGGCAATTTGTACGTTTAAATACCGAAAAAATCAAAGATATTTGTATCTTTGCACGCTGTTTCCCGTATAGGAAGCACAAAAACGACTTTCAAAATTGCTTTTTTTAGCATGGAAAGTATAAACAGAGTATCAATTGGTTTCAGGTGAGTCCTCAACAAAGAGCCCTCATACCAAGACCGCAAATTAATAAATATGTATACAGATCCAATTGCAGATTATCTTACAAGGATAAGAAATGCTGCTGCCACTGGACACAGAGTCGTCGAAATTCCCGCTTCAAACTTGAAGAAGAATATGACGAAAATCTTGTTCGAACAAGGGTTTATTTTAAGCTACAAGTTTCTTGACGACAAAGTCCAAGGAAGCATCAAGATAGCCTTGAAATACGACTCAGATTCCAAAGAATCAGTAATTAAGAAATTAGAACGTATCAGTACCCCTGGACTTCGTAAATATGTGAATGCATCTGACATTCCACGTGTTTTGAACGGTTTGGGTATTGCGATAGTTTCTACTTCCAAAGGTGTCATGACGGACAAGAAAGCCCGTCAAGAGAACGTTGGAGGAGAAGTTTTATGTTACGTTTATTAATAAAGAGATAGGATTATGTCAAGAATAGGAAAAAGCCCCGTAGCAATTGCAGAAGGCGTTACCGTTGTCATCGAAAACAACAGCGTAACTGTCAAAGGTAAACTAGGAGAACTATCTCAAGAATTGAGCCCAAACATCACCGTTAAAGAGGAAGAAGGAAACTTGATTTTGGAACGCGGTTCTGAATCAAAAACTGACAGAGCTCAGCACGGTTTGATGAGAGCTTTATTGAACAATATGATTGAAGGAGTGTCGAAAGGTTTTACCAAAGAATTGGAATTGGTAGGTGTAGGATACAGAGCTTCAAATCAAGGACAAAAGCTAGATTTGGCTTTGGGATTTTCACACAACATCGTTTTGAGCATTGCTCCAGAAGTTAAAGTGGAAACCATTTCTGAAAAAGGAAAAAACCCAATCGTTAAATTAACTTCTTTTGATAAACAATTAGTAGGTCAAGTAGCTGCTAAGATTCGTGGATTCAGAAGACCTGAACCTTACAAAGGAAAAGGAGTGAAGTTTGTAGGAGAAGAATTAAGAAGAAAAGCAGGTAAATCTGCATAATATATAGCATTATGGCATTATCAAAGCTTGAAAGAAGACAAAGAATTAAGTCTAGAATTAGAAAAGTTGTTTCGGGAACAACAGAGAGACCACGTCTTTCTGTTTACAGAAGTAACAAAGAAATCTATGCTCAATTAGTAGATGACATTGCAGGGACTACATTGGTATCTGTTTCATCTAGAGATAAAGGAATTGACGCTAAAGGATCTAAGTCCGAAGTAGCTACTACAGTTGGAAAAGCGATTGCTGAAAAAGCAATTGCTGCAAAAATAGAAACAGTTTCTTTTGATAGAAATGGTTTCTTATACCATGGAAGAGTGAAAGCATTAGCGGAAGCAGCTAGAGAAGCTGGTTTAAAATTTTAAGAATTAAAGTATGTATCAAAAATATAAAAACGTAGAAAGAGTAAAGCCAAGTGGTTTGGAACTAGTTGATCACTTAGTAGGTGTAAACAGAGTTACTAAAGTTACTAAGGGTGGACGTGCTTTCGGATTTTCTGCTATCGTTGTTGTAGGAGATGGAAACGGAGTTGTAGGTCACGGTTTGGGGAAATCTAAAGATGTTGCCTCTGCAATTGCCAAAGCAATCGAAGACGCTAAGAAAAACTTGGTGAGAATACCCATTATCAATGCAACTCTGCCTCACGAACAAAAAGGGAAGTATGGTGGTGCAAGAGTTTTCTTAAAACCGGCATCAAACGGTACTGGAGTTATTGCGGGTGGAGCTGTACGTGCGGTATTGGATTCCGTTGGAGTTCACGACGTATTGTCAAAGTCTCAAGGATCTTCAAATGCACACAATGTAGTGAAAGCCACCTTTGATGCCTTGTTGCAATTGCGAAGTGCTCACACTGTTGCGAAGCAAAGAGGGATTTCATTGGACAAAGTTTTTAACGGATAAATCTAAGTACGATGGGAAAAATTAAAATCACACAAGTAAAAAGCCAAATCAGACGTGAAAGTTCTCAAAAGAAAACTTTACAAGCGTTGGGATTGCGTAAAATGAATCAAGTCGTAGAACACGAAGCTTCAGCGTCCATTCTTGGAATGGTAAAAAAAATCAATCACTTACTTTCTGTAGAAGAAATTAACTAAATACATTCGAGTTATGAGTTTAAGTAACTTACAGCCTGCATCAGGATCTGTCAAAAAAGGAAAAAGAATCGCAAGAGGAGAAGGTTCTGGTAAAGGTGGTACAGCCACAAGAGGTCACAACGGTCAAAAATCACGTTCTGGATATTCTAGAAAAATTGGTTTTGAAGGAGGTCAAATGCCTTTGCAAAGACGTGTGCCTAAATTTGGTTTTACAAACATCAACCGCAAAGAATACCAAGGGATCAATCTTGACAAATTGCAAGAATTTTTCGATGCTGGAAAAATCACTGAAAATGTAGATTTAACAGCATTGTTAGACACTCGATTGGCTGGAAAAAATGACTTGATCAAAATATTGGGTCGTGGAGAATTGAAAGCCAAATTAAACGTTTCTGCTCATAAGTTTACGGCATCTGCCAAAGCTGCTATTGAAGCTGCAGGTGGTCAAGCGGTAACCCTTTAAGAAGTTTTAGATAGATGAAAAATTTTATAGACACCTTACAAAGCATTTGGAAAATCGAAGAACTTAGAAATAAGTTACTTTTGACTTTGGGATTGATGGCGGTTTACCGTTTCATGGCTCAAATTCCTTTGCCTGGAATAGACCCGACTCAATTGACAGCTTTGGAAAATCAAGCTGACGGAGGTTTGTTAGGTTTGCTAAATGCATTTACAGGGGGTGCTTTTTCAAGAGCTTCTATCATGGCGTTGGGAATCATGCCTTATATTTCTGCCTCTATTGTTGTCCAATTGATGGGAATTGCGGTTCCTTATCTTCAGAAATTGCAAAAAGACGGAGAGAGTGGTCGTAAAAAAACAACGCAAATCACGCGTTGGTTGACCATTGGTATTACTTTGGTGCAAGGACCTGCATACATCACGAACATGTCCGCAATATTGCCAGAATCTGCTTATGTTTCTGAAGTAGTATTGAGCGGAGGCATGTTTTGGTTTTCATCAATGGTTTTGTTGATGGCTGGAACTGTATTTGCGATGTGGTTGGGAGAACGGATTACAGACAAAGGAATTGGAAATGGGATTTCCCTTTTGATTATGATTGGGATCATCGCAAGGTTTCCTTCATCTTTTGCACAAGAGTTGGCTTCCAAAACTGCCAATGGCGGTGCTGGAGGAATCATGATGATTTTGTTAGAAATTGTCGTTTGGTTCTTAGTCATCTTAGCATCCGTATTGCTGGTGACAGCCGTTCGTAGGATTGCTGTCCAATACGCAAGAAGATCTGCTGTAGGCGATATCAAAGAATCTCAAGGAACACGTCAGTACATTCCTCTCAAACTAAATTCTGCGGGTGTAATGCCGATCATTTTTGCACAGGCAATCATGTTTATTCCTGGAGCTTTTGCTCAGAAGGCAGAAGGGTCTTTTCAAGAAATTGGAGCTAGTTTTGCAGACATGAACGGTTTGGGTTACAATGTATTATTTGCTTTGTTGATCATAATCTTCAGTTACTTTTATACAGCGATTACCATTCCTACAAACAAAATGGCAGACGATTTGAAACGCAGTGGTGGTTTTATCCCTGGTATTCGTCCGGGACAAGAGACTGCTGATCGATTGGATTCGATCTTATCGCGCATCACTTTTCCAGGCTCATTGTTTTTAGCCCTTTTGTCAGTATTGCCAGCAATTGCTGTTCAATTTGGAATTCAACAAAACTGGGCTTTGTTTTATGGAGGCACCTCTCTGATCATTATGGTGGGTGTAGCCATTGATACCATTCAACAAATCAATGCCTACTTATTAAACAGTCATTATGACGGATTAATGAAGACAGGAACTAAAAGAAAATCATCTTAATCATTATGGCCAAACAAGCAGCAATACAACAAGACGGAACCATTACAGAAGCATTGTCAAATGCCATGTTTCGTGTAGAACTTGAAAACGGTCATATTGTAACGGCACACATCTCAGGTAAAATGCGCATGCATTATATCAAGTTGTTGCCAGGAGACAAAGTGAAGTTAGAAATGAGTCCTTACGATCTTTCGAAGGCGAGAATTACTTATAGATACTAAAAAACAAAAAACGATGAAAGTTAGAGCATCAATAAAGAAAAGAAGTGCCGAGTGCAAGATTGTACGAAGAAAAGGCAGATTATATGTAATCAACAAAAAGAATCCTAGATTTAAACAAAGACAAGGGTAAGTTATGGCAAGAATAGCAGGAATTGACATACCAAAGAACAAAAGAGGAGTTATTGCTTTAACTTACATTTTTGGAATTGGTGACACAAGAGCTAAACAGATTTTAGCAAACGCAGGAGTAGACGAAAGCATCAAAGTTCAAGATTGGACGGATGAGCAAATCGGAAAAATTCGTGAACAAGCAGGGACCTTCACTATCGAAGGAGAATTGCGTTCTGAAACACAATTGAACATCAAACGTTTGATGGACATTGGATGTTACAGAGGTATACGTCACAGGTCTGGATTGCCATTGAGAGGGCAACGTACCAAAAACAACTCCAGAACGAGAAAAGGGAAAAGAAAAACTGTAGCAAACAAAAAGAAAGCTACTAAATAAGATCAAGACATTATGGCTAAATCAAATTCAAAAAAGCGTAAGGTTATTGTTGAGTCAGTTGGGGAAGCACACATCACTGCATCTTTCAACAACATCATTATTTCCTTAACAAACAAAAAAGGAGATGTGATCTCTTGGTCATCTGCAGGAAAGCAAGGTTTTAGAGGTTCCAAAAAGAACACTCCTTATGCCGCTCAAACAGCAGCTGAAGATTGTGCAAGTGTTGCTCATGAAGCAGGACTAAGAAAAGTAAAAGTATATGTAAAAGGACCAGGAAACGGCCGTGAAAGTGCAATCAGAACTTTGCATAACAACGGTATTGAAGTTACTGAAATCATCGATGTAACTCCAATCCCTCACAACGGTTGTCGCCCTCCAAAAAGACGTAGAGTATAATTTAATTCAACTTCAATTGAGAACCAGATTGTCGAAGGAGAACGCCTTAATTCACAATCCTCAATTCTAAAAACAAAGAAATGGCAAGATATACAGGACCAAAAACAAAAATTGCTCGTAAATTTGGAGAAGCAATTTTCGGAGATGACAAATCTTTTGAAAAACGCAATTACCCACCAGGGCAACATGGAAATGCTAGACGTAGAGGAAAAAAATCCGAATACGCAATGCAATTGCAAGAAAAGCAGAAAGCGAAATACTCTTACGGTATTTTAGAGCGCCAATTTAGCAACCTTTTTGACAAAGCGTCAAGCAGCAAAGGAATTACAGGAGAAGTCTTGTTGCAACTTTGTGAATCTCGTCTAGACAATGTAGTTTTCCGTATGGGAATTGCAAACTCAAGAAGAGGAGCGCGTCAATTGGTATCTCACAGGCACATCACTGTCAACGGTGAAATCTTAAACATTCCTTCTTACTCTCTCAAACCAGGTGACGTTGTTGCTGTGAGAGAAAAGTCGAAATCATTAGTTGCTATTGAAAGCTCTTTGGCTGCTAACAGCAATGTTTATGAGTGGTTGACATGGAATGCAGACACCAAACAAGGAACTTTTGTAACGATCCCAGAAAGACTGCAAATCCCTGAAAATATCAAAGAACAATTAATAGTAGAGTTGTACTCTAAATAATTTAGACACCCGTTAAACTATGGCAATTTTAAATTTTCAGAAACCCGACAAAGTAATCATGATTGAATCTACTGATTTTGAAGGTAGATTTGAATTCAGACCTTTAGAACCAGGTTTTGGTTTAACAGTAGGTAACGCATTGAGAAGAGTTTTACTTTCATCATTAGAAGGTTTTGCGATCACTTCATTGAGAATGGAAGGGGTTGAGCACGAATTTTCTACGATTGAAGGAATTGTTGAAGATGTTACTGAAATTATCCTTAATCTTAAGCAAGTTCGCTTTAAGAAACAAATAGAAGATACAGATAGAGAATCCGTTACCATTTCTGTATCTGGACAAGAACAAATCACGGCTGGAGATATTCAAAAATTCACCTCTGGTTTTCAAGTATTGAATCCAGACTTGGTGATTTGCAACTTGGAAAAAAGTGTCAAATTTGAAATGGAAATTACCATTGAAAAAGGAAGAGGCTTTGTTCCTGCAGAAGAGAATAAGAAAGTAAATGTCCCGTTGGGAACTATTTTTACAGACTCTATTTACACGCCGATCAAAAATGTCAAGTACGCGGTTGAAAACTTCCGTGTTGAACAAAAAACCGATTATGAAAAATTAGTTTTTGACATCGTTACTGACGGTTCTGTAAACCCGAAAGACGCATTGACAGAAGCAGCAAAAATTTTAATCCACCACTTTATGTTGTTCTCAGATGAGAGAATTACTTTGGAGGCTGATGAAATTGCACAAACGGAAACTTACGACGAGGAGTCCTTGCACATGCGTCAATTGTTGAAAACAAAATTGATCGACATGGACCTTTCTGTAAGAGCTTTGAACTGTTTGAAAGCTGCAGAAGTTGAAACTTTAGGGGATTTGGTATCCTTTAATAAAAATGATTTGATGAAGTTCCGTAATTTTGGAAAGAAATCATTGACCGAATTGGATGAACTAGTTCATATAAAAGGGTTGAGTTTCGGAATGGATTTGAGCAAATACAAATTAGATAAAGATTAACTTTTCATATTTTGCTCCCTAAAAGGGTTGAGCAAGATGGAAGTACAAAACAAAAGTCATGAGACACGGAAAGAAATTCAATCATTTAGGAAGAAAGACGGCACACAGAAAGTCAATGTTGGCAAATATGGCTTGTTCGTTAATTGAACACAAACGCATCAATACCACTGATGCTAAAGCAAAAGCTTTGCGTCAATACGTTGAGCCTTTGATTACAAAATCTAAAAGCGATACCACGCACAATCGTAGAATTGTATTTAGTATTTTGAAAAACAAATTGGCAGTTACAGAATTGTTCAAAGAAGTTGCTGTAAAAGTAGCTGACAGACCAGGAGGATATGTACGAATTATCAAGTTGGGTAATCGTCAAGGAGACAACGCTGAAATGGCGATGGTTGAATTGGTTGATTACAACGAGATCTACAATCCAAATGGAGCTAAGAAGAAAAAAGCGACTCGTAGAGGTCGTAAAAAAGCGGACGCACCTGTTGCCGAAGCTGTTGAAGTGACAACTGTTGAAGAAACAAACACTGAGGCATAAATAGATGATTTACAGCATAGCTAACAAAGGAATAAACATAACAGTTTGTTCCTTTTTTTATATCTTTGCACACCGATAAAAGTTTTTGATTGAAATGAACAAGCACTATTTTTATACACTAGCGGTCCTTTTTTTGCCAATAGTTATTCTTTATAGCGGTTCATTAAATTACGACTTTATTGCCATTGACGACGCTGGGCAACTCCATCAAAATCCGAAAGTCCTTAACTGGTCTTGGTCAAACATTGTTGCGCTCTTTTCCTCAGAGACCATCGGAATGTACCAACCCTTGACTTCTCTTTTATTTTCCTTACTCGGAGCACTGTTTGGTTTTAAAAGTGCCCTCACATTCCATCTTTTTAGTCTGTTATTTCACTTGGCTAATACCCTTCTTGTATTTTTATTGGGCAAACACCTTTTTAAGAACAAACAAAAAGCAATGTTACTCGCTTTTTTATTTGGTCTGCATCCACTAGCCGTCGAATCCGTAGCATGGATATCTGCAACCAGTACCGTTCTGTTTTCGTTTTTCTTTTTAGCAGCGACACTAGCGTATTGTAATTTTTTACAAAGCAACAAGAATTCTTGGATTCAATTCTCCTTACTCATGTTTGTCTTGGGGGCCTTCTGCAAAGTGCAAATCCTTCCTTTTGTGGTCGTTCTTTTTTTAATAGACTTTTTAAATGGATTGCCTTTATTTGAGAAGAATCGCCTCGTTCAAAAAACACCTTTTGTCCTTGTTGCGTTAGTTTTCGGTCTCATCGCATTGCATTTTAGAGGGGGACATTCTGGCATGAGTCATGAAAATTACAAAGCCTTGTATTTGTTGCCAAGCCAACTCTTTTGGTACATCCACAAAACATTTGTGCCATTGAATTTAGGAATTGTCTACGATTGGCCTCTGCAACTTGGAGAAACCAATTATTACCTCTCTTGTTTCTTCCTTGTTGGAGTCGCAGTGGCATTTTATTATTTAAGAAAAAACAAATTGTTCGTCTTTGGCCTGTTGTTTTATCTGTGCAACATCCTGCTTCACACGGCCGCTTTTTCCGAGTTTTTAGGACCTTTTTCTGATCGATATGCCTACATTTCTACGCTGGGAATCTGGATTGCCGCCTTATCTTTGATCAGTGACAAACGAAATGGCGCATTGAAATACTTTGCCTTGGTTGCCGTCTATGCCTTCTTGGCAAAAGCACAATTGAAAACATGGAAAAGTACCATTGCACTTTGGACAAACAACCTCTCACACGAAACCGCCACTTTTTCTAATGGAATGCGAGGTAATTTGTATTATGAAGACAACAAGCTAGCTTTGGCAAAAGCAGATTTTGAAAAAGTAGATCAGCAACCTGATGCCCGTTTGGATCCAGATAAATACAACTACCTGTACACCGCTTTGGGCGTTATGGAATCAAAGGCCGACAAGAATAAATCGGTTGCTTACTTTTTAAAAGCGGCTACAATTTCACCAGAAGTTCCAAACTTCGTAAATTTGGCAAGTGCCTACCAAAAGATTCAAGTTTATGACAAGGCAGAAGCACTGTTGTTGCAATGCAATGCAAAAAAACCAAAAGACAAAGATATATACATAAAATTGAGTGCTCTTTATTTTGAAAGCAAGCAACACGAAAAAGCGGTTCGATTACTCAATAAAACAATTGATTTAGGGTTTAATGACATACTTTTCTATAAGTTTAGAGCCTATTTTCAAACCGCTTTGGGCAATGTTGAAAAAGCAGAAGAAGACATTCGAGTAGCAATAAAGATGGATAAGAAGGTTAATAATGGAATTGTAAAAGATGAACAATTGCGAAGTTTGATTCATAATTTACAATCTTTAAAAAAGAACACAAAAAAATGAAATACAAAGAATTGAAAAAAGCACTGTTGCTTTTAGAAGACGGAACCGTATTTGAAGGAAAATCTGTTGGAATCGAAGGCACTTCTTTCGGAGAAGTTTGTTACAACACCGGAATGACAGGTTATCAAGAAATTTTTACAGACCCTTCCTATTCCGGTCAGTTGATGGTTGCCACCAACGCACATATTGGAAACTATGGAGTCAATGAAAATGAAGTAGAGTCTGATGGCATCAAAATTTCAGGACTCATTTGTCGCAATTTTAGCTTCACGCATTCACGAGTGAGATCTTCAGGCTCTTTAGAAGACTATTTCATCAAACACAAATTGATTGCCATAACGAACGTCGATACAAGAGCCGTCGTAAGTTATATCCGAGACAAAGGAGCCATGAACGCAGTCATCTCAACCGACACAGACATTGCATCTTTAAAGGAGCAACTCAAAAAAGTACCCAACATGGAAGGCCTGGACTTGGCATCCAAAGTCTCAACCAAAGAAGCCTATACCTTTGGTGACATAAACGCGACTTATAAGATAGCAGCATTGGACCTTGGAATCAAAACCAACATTCTTAGAAACTTAGCTGAAAGAGACTGTTATATCAAAGTATTCCCAAACACCGCCTCTTTTGAAGATTTACAAACTTTTCAGCCCGACGGTTATTTCTTGTCTAACGGCCCTGGAGATCCTGAGCCTTTGGTCAATGCACAAGCAGTGGCTAAAAAAATCATCGAAAAAAACCTACCACTTTTCGGCATCTGTCTCGGCCACCAAGTCATCGCACTTGCAAGCGGAGCTTCGACCTATAAGATGCACAATGGGCATCGCGGAATCAACCATCCAGTTAAGAATTTGATCACAGGAAAAGGAGAAATCACCTCTCAAAATCACGGATTTGTAATCGACCGAAAATCCCTTGAAAATTCAGATACAATTGAAGTGACACATATTCATCTAAATGACAATACAGTCGCGGGAATCCGATTGAAAGATAAAAATTGTTTTTCTGTTCAATACCATCCAGAAGCAAATCCTGGACCCCACGATTCGTCTTATTTGTTCGATCAATTTATTGAAAATTTAAAAAAATAAGTTTTCAAGTTTAATATCTTTCAAGCCTTTAATGCTTTGTTGCTCGACAACGAAACCGTTTGAGAAAAAATTCTAAAAAAGCACCCTTAAAGTCAAGTCCTTTTGTAACTTGCATCTAATTTTAATTGAAAAAACCTAAAACAAACAAATATGAGCGTAATTATTAGCATCCATGCACGTCAAATCTTTGACTCTAGAGGGAATCCTACTGTAGAAGTTGATGTCATCACAGAGAACGGAGTAATGGGAAGAGCTGCAGTTCCATCTGGAGCCTCTACCGGAGAACACGAAGCTGTTGAATTGAGAGACGGTGGTGCTGCATTTATGGGCAAAGGCGTCTTGACAGCAGTAAACAATGTAAACACAAGCATTGCAGAAGAACTTTTAGGATTCTCAGTATTCGAACAAAACGCCATCGATCAAGCGATGATTGATTTGGACGGAACTCCTAACAAATCTCAATTAGGAGCCAATGCCATTTTAGGTGTTTCTTTAGCGGTTGCCAAAGCAGCTGCCAATGAATTGAACCAACCTTTGTACCGATACATCGGAGGAGTCAGTGCAAACACACTGCCCGTGCCGATGATGAACATCGTCAACGGTGGTTCGCATTCAGATGCACCGATTGCGTTTCAAGAATTTATGATCATGCCCGTAATGGCAAACTCTTTTTCTCATGCTTTGCAGATCGGAACTGAGATTTTTCACAACTTGGCCAAAATCCTTCACGAAAGAGGTTTGAGCACTGCTGTTGGAGACGAAGGAGGATTTGCACCTACTTTTGACGGAACAGAAGACGCTTTGGACACCGTGTTGAAAGCCATTGAAAAAGCAGGTTACAAACCTGGAGAAGAAGTAATGTTGGCATTGGATTGTGCTGCTGCTGAATTTTACGAAGGTGGAAAATACAACTACGCAAAGTTTGAAGGTGAAAATGGAGCCGTAAGAACGTCTCAAGAACAAGCAGACTACTTAGCAGAATTGTCGTCCAAATACCCAATCATCTCAATCGAAGATGGGATGGATGAAAACGACTGGGAAGGCTGGAAATACCTCACCGAAAAAATTGGAGACCGTGTGCAATTGGTAGGAGACGATTTGTTTGTGACAAATGTAGAACGTCTTGCCAGAGGTGTAGAAGAAGGAATCGCCAATTCTATCTTGATCAAAGTGAATCAAATTGGAACCTTGACAGAAACCATTGCCGCAGTAAACATGGCCAAAAACGCAGGATTTACTTCTGTAATGTCTCACCGTTCAGGTGAAACTGAAGACAACACAATTGCTGATTTAGCAGTGGCTTTGAACACAGGTCAGATCAAAACAGGATCAGCTTCTCGTTCAGACCGTATGGCAAAATACAACCAATTGTTGCGTATTGAAGAAGAGTTGGAGGACATGGCTTACTATCCACAAGACAAAGCTTTTAAATTGAGCTAATACATTTCCAAACAGAGCCAAAAAAACCGAAATTTTATTTCGGTTTTTTTTTGTCCATACAAAAAGCAATTCCAAGCATAAGAAACCACACATTTAACCTGTTCATGACACTCTTTTTTTTGTATCTTAAAAAGATGCCCTTAACTCGAAATTTTATTTCTTGATTTATTTAAGAAAACTCAGTATTCTCTAGTTATTTTTAACAAGATTTTCGGGATAAGAAACTTGAATTTGTGTAAATTTGCAAAAACTCCATCGCTAGGAACTTGAAATATCAAATAAAAATTATGTCAGAAATTGCAACACTCAAAATAAACGGTCAAGAATTCGAATTTCCTTTGCTAAAAGGAACAGAAAAGGAAACAGCCATTGATATCAAAACCTTGCGAGGTATTACGGGAGGCCTCATCACTTTGGATGCGGGTTATAAAAACACAGGTTCTTGCAAAAGCGCCGTTACTTTTTTGGATGGAGAAAAAGGAATTTTGAGATACCGTGGCTATGCGATTGAAGATTTGGCTGAAAAATCAGACTTCTTAGAAACCTCTTACCTGCTCATTTTCGGAGAATTGCCAACAGAAGCGCAATTGGAACAATTTCAGGAAGACATTCAAAGTGAATCTTTAGTAGACGAAGAAATGAAAAAGATTTTGCACGGCTTTCCAAAGTCTGCACATCCTATGGGAGTTATTTCTGCATTGACAAGCTCTTTGATTGCTTTTAATCCTGAATCTGTCAACGTAGACTCTGAAGAAGAAATGTACAAAGCCATCGTGAAAATTATGGCTAAATTTCCTGTGTTGGCTGCATGGACCTTGCGCAAAAAAGAAGGTTTGCCTTTGGAATACGGTTCAAAAAGCTTAGGCTATGTTGAAAATTTGTACAAGATGATGTTCAACAAACCCAACGAAGAGTTCTCCATCAACCCCATTGTTTTAAATGCACTAGATAAGTTGTTGATTCTACATGCGGACCACGAGCAAAACTGTTCTACTTCAACAGTGAGAATTGTAGGGTCTTCACATGCCGGTTTGTACGCTTCTATTTCTGCAGGAATCTCTGCGCTTTGGGGGCCGCTTCACGGAGGTGCCAACCAAGCCGTCATAGAAATGTTGGAAGAGATTAAAAACAACGGAGGAGACTACCACAAATACATCGCAAAGGCCAAAGACAAAAGCGATCCTTTTCGATTGATGGGATTTGGACACAGAGTCTACAAAAATTTTGACCCAAGAGCTAAAATCATACAAGTAGCTGCTGAAGAAGTACTGGCAGACTTAGGGATAGTAGACCCTGTGCTAGACATTGCAAAAGGCTTGGCGGAAGTCGCCTTGAACGACACGTATTTCAAAACCCGCAATTTGTATCCCAACGTAGACTTTTATTCCGGAATTATCTACAGAGCACTTGGAATTCCAGTAGAAATGTTTACCGTCATGTTTGCGATTGGTCGTTTGCCAGGTTGGATTGCACAATGGAAAGAAATGAGAGAAAACAACGAGCCGATTGGAAGGCCTCGTCAATTGTATGTCGGTGAAAACTTGAGAAGTTTTTCCAACATAGAAAACCGATAAGACAGCCAAGCCTTCAATTCCATTGAAGGCTTTGTTTTTTTCAAACACAGACCTATTGATGGCACTGAACATTCAAGACGAAACTTCGAAATTGAGAGCTGTCGTTTTGGAGTTGCTCAACAGAATGGACTGGTTCCTGATATTAAAGATGCCTACGATCCAAAATCCATCGCAGACATCCAAACGGAAACCTATCCCGAAGAAAAAGACATGGTTGCTGAAATGGTCGCTTTTCTAAAAGTATCTGAAAAATAAGATCTAACCGTATACAGACCTGAAGTTCAAAAAGACTACAACCAGATCTTTTCACGTGACACTGCCTTTGTTTCGAGCTCCAATTTAATCCCATGATTCACACAAAGACATCTCTATGAAGCAAACGACAAACAACCTTTTGATGGTGCGTCCTTTGTCTTTTCGCAAGAACGAACAGACGGCAGTCAACAACTTGTATCAAAAAGAACTCAGCAAGCTTTCCTATATGGAAATACAAGAAAGAGCCCTTGCCGAATTTGATGCTCTTGTACAGCAATTAAAGCGGGTTGGAATTCGTGTTTTGGTGCTGCAAGACACTGAAAAACGCACTACGCTCGATGGGCTTTTTCCCAGCAATTGGTTCTCGTTTCATGAAGACGGTACTGTAGGTTTGTACCCCATTTTTGCTCCAAACAGCCGCCTTAAAAGAACCGAGGATTTGTTTGGTTTTTTAGAAACTTCCGGTTTTGAAATCGCTGGTTTTGTCGATTATACAAGTGCAGCGGCACATGGCTATTTTTTAGAAGGAACTGGAAGCATGGTTTTGGATCGCGTGCACCGAAAAGCATATTGTGCCTTGTCAGCAAGAACAGACGAAGAACTCTTTATTGAATTCTGTGAAGATTTCGAATACACGCCAGTGGTCTTTACAGCATTCCATACGGTGGAAGGGGGCCGGGTTCCCAGAGACCACACCAACTTGGTGCTCTGTGTGGGGACTCATTTTGCTGTACTGTGTTTGGAAAGCATCGACGATAAATCGGAACGAAAAAACCTTTTGCAACACCTCAAAGAAGACGCAAAAGAACTCTTGGTGATCTCAGAAGCCCAAGCAGCCAATTTTGCAGGCAATCTGTTGCAAGTTGAAAATGCATTTGGACAGCAGTACACCGTCATTTCTGAAGCTGCTTTTCAAAGTCTTCGATCGGAACAAATAGCAATGCTTGAAAAACATACTCAAATTATCAGATCTCCTTTGTCTACCATAGAGAACTGTGTAGGTGGCAGTGTACGCTGTTTGTTGGCAGAAGTGTTTTTGCCCAAGTCCAAATCAAAAAAAGCTTTGGAATAAACCCAAAGCTTTTTCTGTACTATTATTTCCTAAGGAATTAGTTCTTGATTTTCTTTTTCTCGATTTGAATTGTCAGTTCGTTAGATTTCGAATCGAGGTCCATAAAAATGACATCCCCCTCTTTGAGGTTGGCATTGACAATTTCTTCAGCCAAAGCATCTTCAATGTATTTTTGAATGGCTCTGTTCAAAGGTCGGGCGCCATAGGTTTTGTCAAAGCCTTTGTCGGCAATATAATCTTTGGCTTTGTCGCTCAACTTTAGTGTGTAGCCCAAGTCGCTGATGCGTGCCAGTAGTTTTTCCAATTCGATGTCGATAATTTGATGAATGTCTTTTCTTTCCAAAGCGTTGAAGATAATGATATCATCGATGCGATTGATGAATTCAGGTGCAAAGGATTTTTTAAGGGCACTTTCGATGATTCCTTTGGCATGTGCATCGGCTTGTGCTGCTTTGGCAGAAGTACCAAAGCCAACGCCGCCACCAAAATCTTTCAATTGACGGGCTCCGATGTTGGAGGTCATAATGATGATGGTGTTTCTAAAATCGATTTTACGCCCCAAGCTATCCGTCACAAAACCTTCGTCCAGTATTTGCAACAACATATTGAACACATCGGGATGTGCTTTTTCGATTTCGTCAAGCAGGACAACGGCATAGGGTTTTCTTCGAATCTTTTCTGTCAACTGCCCACCTTCTTCATAACCTACGTAACCAGGAGGCGCTCCTATCAATCGAGATACAGAAAATTTTTCCATGTATTCACTCATGTCAACACGGATCAAAGAATCGCTTGTGTCAAACAGTTCGCGCGCCAAGACTTTCGCCAATTGTGTTTTTCCGACCCCGGTCTGTCCCAAGAAGATAAAAGAGCCGATGGGTTTGTTCGGATCTTTTAGTCCGATGCGGTTTCGTTGAATCGCTTTGACAACTTTTGAGACGGCTTCGTCTTGCCCGATGACTTTCCCCTTGATTTTCTTTGGAAGATCGCTCAAACGCCTGCTTTCAGCTTCTGCAACTCTGTTCACAGGAATGCCAGTCATCATAGAAACCACTTCGGCCACATTGTCCTCTGTTACGATTTCTCTATTTTCTTTGGAAGCTTCTTCCCATTGATTTTGGGCAGATCTCAAAGCTGCTTCTATGTTTTTTTCGTCGTCTCTTAGCCTAGCTGCTTCTTCGTATTTTTGACGCGTGACTGCGTTGGTCTTCTCTTCTTTGATGGTTTCTAATTTCTGTTCCAACTCGAGCACTTGCTTGGGAACCACGATGTTTGTGATGTGAATTCGAGATCCCGCTTCGTCCAAGGCATCGATTGCTTTGTCGGGTAAAAACCGATCAGTCATGTACCGGTTGGTCAATGTGACACAAGCTTTGATCGCAGCTTCTGCATAAGTCACATTGTGGTGGTCTTCGTATTTTTCTTTGATGTTTTTTAGAATTGTGACCGTTTCTTCAATAGAGGTTGGCTCCACGATTACTTTTTGAAAGCGGCGTTCCAAAGCACCGTCTTTTTCAATGTTTTGACGGTATTCGTTCAGGGTCGTCGCTCCAATACATTGGATTTCCCCTCTTGCGAGTGCTGGTTTGAGCATGTTGGAAGCATCGAGAGAACCCGTAGCGCCTCCAGCACCTACTATGGTGTGAATTTCATCGATAAAGAGAATGATGTCTTCGTTCTTTTCCAGTTCGTTCATCAGGGCTTTCATACGCTCTTCAAATTGACCTCTGTATTTGGTGCCGGCAACCAAACTTGCCAAATCCAAAGAAACCACTCTTTTGTTGAACAAAATACGAGATACTTTTCTTTGGACGATGCGGAGCGCTAAGCCTTCTGCAATTGCAGATTTCCCAACTCCAGGTTCACCGATGAGCATCGGATTGTTTTTTTTGCGTCGACTTAAAATTTGGGAAACTCGTTCGATTTCTTCTTTCCGTCCCACCACAGGGTCTAACTTTTGGTTTTCTGCAAGTAAGGTCAAGTCACGGCCAAAATTATCCAATACGGGTGTCTTTGATTTCTGAGAAGTTTTCCCCTTGTTGGGTTGGGACTCAAAAGGATTTGATTTGTCAGCATCTTCAAACTGTCCAGGATTTGCACTTTCTGCTGTTGGGAACTCATGGCTGTCGTCTGTATCGTTGTTCATTTGTTTGAACAAAGCTTTTACATCGTCGTAACTGATGTCAAAATTGTTTAATAATTTTGTTGTCGGGTCGTTTTCATTCCGGAGTACACACAAGAGAAGGTGAGCTGTGTTTACAGATTCGTCTTGGTAAAGTTTGGCTTCCAAAAAGGTCGTTTTCAACGCTTTTTCTGCTTGACGGGTCAGGTGTAGTTTTTTCTTTTCAAAATCTTCGTTAAAAGAAGGCGTGGAAGGATTCAATGCTTCGATTTTTTTCTTTAAATAATCCAAATTGATGTTCAAAGAATTTAAAATATATATGGCTTTCCCCTCAGCTTTACGAAGAACTCCCAAAATCAAATGTTCGGTACCAATAAAATCATGACCCAGTCGCAAGGCTTCTTCTTTGCTGTATCCGATCACGTCTTTTACTTTTTGCGAAAAATTATCATCCATAGTCTCTGTTTTTAGGTAAATTTAATGGATTTTTCATTAAAATTTACAAATCACATGTGATTGTTCTTAAAAAAAAGACCTTGCTTCAAATTACGCGCAAAAACTACCTGAAAATCAGCGCAGTACAAAGTGTTAAAAAACCCCTAAAATTGTTGATAACTCTAAGCAAATACAACGGCTGTAAAAGGGGTAAAAAAGGCTAAAAAGTGTATCTTGCTATTCACTAAAATGAACTAACTAAACTAAACATATTTTTATGGCAGATGGAGAAAAGTTGATCCCTATCAATATAGAGGAACAGATGAAGTCGGCATACATAGATTATTCTATGTCCGTAATTGTTTCGAGAGCCTTACCAGATGTAAGAGACGGTTTAAAACCCGTGCATCGCAGGGTTCTGTTCGGAATGCATGAGTTGGGAATCAAGGCGACGGGCTCCTATAAGAAGTCTGCGAGAATAGTGGGAGAAGTTTTAGGAAAGTACCACCCCCACGGTGATACTTCTGTATACGATTCCATGGTGCGAATGGCACAGAACTGGAGCGTCCGATATATGATGGTGGACGGACAGGGAAATTTTGGTTCTGTAGATGGTGATAGTCCAGCAGCAATGCGTTATACCGAGGTGCGCATGCAAAAAATATCCGAAGACATGTTGGCGGATATTGAAAAGGATACTGTCGACCACAAACTCAATTTTGACGACACCCTAAAAGAACCCACTGTTCTTCCAACCAGAATCCCCAATTTGCTAATCAACGGAGCTTCGGGAATTGCGGTAGGGATGGCCACCAATATGGCTCCTCACAACTTGACAGAAGTCATCGATGGTACCATCGCCTATATAGAAGACAGAGACATTGATATCGACGGCTTGATGCACTACATCAAGGCACCTGATTTTCCTACGGGAGGAATACTCTATGGCTATGAAGGAGTCAAAGACGCTTTCCACACAGGTCGAGGACGCATCGTAATGCGCGCCAAGGCAACTTTTGAAGAAGTCAAAGGGCGTGACTGCATCATTGTGACAGAAATCCCTTACCAGATCAACAAGGCAGAAATGATCAAAAAAACTGCGGAATTGGTCAATGATAAAAAATTAGACGGCATCGCCAACATCCGAGATGAATCGGATAGAAATGGAATGCGCATCGTTTATATTTTGAAACGAGATGCAATTCCCAACATCGTATTGAACAAATTGTTCAAGTATACGGCTTTGCAGACTTCTTTTAGTGTCAATAACATCGCTTTGGTAAACGGGCGTCCTGAATTGTTGAACTTAAAGCAGCTGATCCATCATTTTGTCGAACACCGCCACGAGGTCATCGTTCGAAGAACAGAATTTGAACTAAAAAAGGCAGAAGCAAGAGCACATATCTTAGAGGGATTGATCATTGCAAGTGACAACATTGACGAAGTAATCAAAATTATCAGAGGCTCAAACAATCCTGACGAAGCGAGAGCGCGCTTAATTGCGCGTTTTGAATTGTCAGAAATCCAAGCCAAGGCCATCGTAGAAATGCGTTTGCGTCAGCTTACAGGACTGGAGCAAGACAAGCTAAGAGGAGAGTACGACGAGATTATGGTATTGATCACTGACTTGAAAGATATTTTGGCAAAAGAGCCAAGAAGAATGCAAATCATCAAAGATGAGCTGACAGCCATTCGCGATAAATATGGCGATGCCCGTCGTTCTGAAATTGAATATGCAGGTGCGGACATGAAAATTGAAGACATGATCCCAGATTCTCAAGTAGTCGTGACCATCTCTCATGCAGGTTATGTCAAACGTACGTTGCTTTCCGAATACAAAACACAAAACAGGGGGGGAAGAGGACAAAAAGGCGTGTCTACCAGAAGTGAAGATTTCTTAGAACACCTGTTTGTGGGAACCAACCACCAATACATGCTGTTTTTTACCCAAAAAGGAAAAGTGTTTTGGATGCGAGTTTACGAAATCCCAGAAGGCGGAAAAGTTGCCAAAGGACGCGCGCTGCAAAATTTGATCAACATTGAACCCGATGACAAAGTCAAAGCCTTTTTAGTGACGCAAGACCTCAAAGACCTCGATTATATCAACAGCCATTACATCATCATGGCCACCAAAAAAGGCCAGGTCAAAAAGACCCTGTTGGAACAATATTCCAGACCGAGAACCAATGGAATCGCAGCGATTACCATTCGGGAAGGCGACGAATTGTTAGAGGCAAAATTGACCACAGGCGACAGCCAAGTCATGTTGGCTTTGAAATCTGGAAAATCGATTCGATTTGAAGAAGAAAAAACCAGGCCGATGGGTAGAAATGCTTCCGGTGTTCGCGGAATTACCTTGGCACATGAAAACGATGAGGTGGTCGGTATGGTCGCCGTCAATGATATGGATAGCAATATCTTGGTGGTCTCTGAAAAAGGTTACGGAAAACGATCCAGTCTCGAAGATTACAGAATCACCAACCGTGGAGGGAAAGGTGTAAAAACACTCAATGTCTCTGAAAAGACAGGCGATGTGGTTGCGATTAAAAACGTGACAGATGAAGACGATTTGATGATCATCAACAAGTCTGGAATCACCATCCGCATGGAAGTCAGTGACCTGCGCGTCATGGGAAGAGCTACCCAAGGAGTCAAGCTGATCAATATCAAAGATTCTGATTCGATTGCTGCCGTTGCAAAAGTCATGCACGAAGAGGAAGAAGATGTGGAATTGCAAGGCGAAGTAGAAGGGCAAGAAGGCACCTCAGAAACGAGTGGTACTTCAGAAACGCCTTCTTCAGAAAATTAATATGATCAAACCTATATACATGAAAAATCAACTTATTCTGCTGCTATCACTTTCTTTGACTTTTGGAGTGGTAGCGCAAAAAAAAGAATTAAAAACTGCAGAGAAAGCGCTTAAAAAGAAAAATTATGCTGCCTCCCTTGACCAACTAGAGGTCGTAAGTTCTCTGCTAGTAGAAAATGCTGCGCCAAAATTAATTGAGAAGTATTATTACCTCAAAGCAGCAGCTCTCTTTGAAGACGGAACAAATTCTGCACAAGAAGAGCTCGCTGGAGAAGCCTATTTGGAATTGCTCCGTTTTCAAAAAGAATCCGGAATGAACAAGTACGGGCAAAAAGCAGCGGAGGACCTCAGTAGAATTGTTCAAAGCGCTGTAGCGAAAGGTTCTACTCTTTACAACGGGAAAAAGTACAAAGAGGCCGCACAAAAATTCGAATTGGTGTATGCCTTGAGTAAGAAAGACACTACTTTCTTAGAGAATGCTGCTTTGGCTTCCTTTTATGCAAAGAATTATGACCAATCTATCATACTGTACAAAAAACTTTTGTCTATTGGGTATACGGGAATCACAACCCAATACAAAGCAACAAATGCGTTGAGTGGGGAAGACATGTATTTCAACTCCCAAAAGGACATGGAGAACCAAGTAAGACTCAAACTGGCCGCTGCTCCAGAAGTGCTGGTTTCGGAATCAAGAACGGGAAACATTGCCAAAAATATCGCCTTGAGCTACATCGCCAAAGGAGATGAAGACGCGGCTTTGAAAGCCATTGATGATGCCAAAAAAATATTTCCAAATGACTACACGCTGATCATCAGCGAAGCCAATATCTACTTTAAGTTGGGGGACAACAAAAAGTTTTTGGAACTGTTGAAAAAAGCCATTGAATTGAAGCCCAACGATCCACAATTGCATTACAATGTCGGAGTGCTCACTTTGGATCAAGGCTATGCGGAAGAAGCCATTTCACACTTTCAAAATGCAATCCGTCTCAAACCCGATTATTCGGATGCTTACAACAACATCGGAGTTTCCATTTTGGAAAAAACAAAACCCATCATCGAAGAAATGAACAACAATTTGTCTGATTTTGACAAATACGATGAGTTGCTCCTGCAACAAAAAGAGGTCTATCGAGAGGCGTTGCCTTATTATGAAAATGCGTTGAAATACAATGAGAAGAGTCCTGAAATTATGAAAACATTGATCGGATTGTACGAGTTGTTGGAGATGTATGACAAACAGAAAGAGACCAAATCCAAATTGGACGCCTTGTAATTCTTCGAAAGAACAGGACAAGCCGTCACAAAAAAAACCCGAACACTACAGTGTTCGGGTTTTTTTATGCGCCTTGTTTTGTTATTTTTTCAATTCCAACAAAACCACGTTTTCTACGTGATGAGTTTGTGGAAACATGTCTACTGCTTGTGAATTGACGATGTCGTATTGCTCTTTCATCAAGGACAAATCACGTGCTTGTGTGGCAGAGTTGCAACTGACATACACGATTTTTTTTGGAGAAATTCGCAAAAGCTGTTCGACTACTTTTTTGTGCATGCCGTCTCTTGGTGGGTCGGTGATTACAACATCAGGCCTTCCGTGTGTGTCGATGAATTCAGCTGTAAATACCTCTTTCATGTCTCCCACGTAAAATGCCACATTGTCGATGTTGTTGTTTATTGCATTGCCTTTGGCATCTTCAATGGCTTCGGGGACCGATTCCACACCGATGACTTTTTTCGCTTTTTTGGCGATAAATTGAGCGATGGTTCCCGTTCCTGTGTAAAGATCATAGACCAGTTCTTCGCCAGTCAATCCTGCAAAGTCTCGTGTGATTTTGTACAATTCGTAGGCCTGTTTGGAATTGGTTTGGTAAAAGGACTTGGCATTGATTTTAAATTTTAACCCTTCCATTTCCTCAAATATATGATCGCGCCCTGCATGCAAATGGATGTCTTGGTCGTAGATGGTGTCGTTCGCTTTTCCGTTGATTATGTATTGCAAAGAAGTGATCTCTGGGAAGGTCTTTTGAATAAAGTTTAAGAGAAGCTCCCGTTTTTCTGTGTGTTCTTTGTAAAACTGAACGACCAACATGATCTCTCCTGTGGCAACAATGCGCAACATCAAAGTACGCAACAAGCCTTCTTGGCTTCGGGGGTTGAAAAAGGCAATGTCATTTGCCAAGGCAAATTCTTTGATGCTGTTTCTGATGGCATTTGAGGGGTCTTCTTGCAAGTGGCATTTTTCAATATCAAGAATTTTGTCCCACATTCCCGAAATGTGAAAGCCCAAGGCATTCTTGTTGTCCACCGTTTCGGTCGAATTGATTTCTTCGTAGGTCAACCAACGGTTGCTTGAAAAGGAAAACTCCATCTTATTTCTGTAAAAATAAGTGTTTTCACATCCAAGGATAGGAGTTATTTTTGGCAATTCTAAGTGTCCAATACGCTTCAGGTTGTTGGTCACCTCTTTTTCTTTGTAGAAGAGTTGGTCTTCGTACTTCATATGTTGCCATTTGCAACCGCCACAATGTTCAAAATGGGCACATTTGGGAGTGGCTCTTTTGTCGGAATACTTGTGAAACTTGACAGCAGTCCCTTCAAAATAAGCTTTTCTCTTTCTTCCCGTTTGAATGTCCACAACATCTCCTGGAATGGCATTGGTCAAGAAGATGACGCGCCCATCGGGAGCTTTGGCAATTGACTTTCCTTTTGCACCGGCATCTACAACCTCAATGTTTTCAAAAAGATAATTTTTTTTCTTTCTACTCATCTGGCAAAGATACTTTTTTATGTGAATTTTTTAAAAGTTTGTAAGGCATACCGCCTTTTCCTTTTGTAAAAAATCCCTTTGTGTAAAGAAAGCACAAAGGGATTTTTTTGAGTGTTTAGGGAGTGGTTAACTTCTGCGTCTTCCAAAGCCGGCACTTCGATCGGGCTTGTCAGAACTTGTTCTGTCACTTCGATCAGGGCCGTAAGATTTTCCACTTTTATTTTTGTCGTAATTTCCGCTGCCTCCGCGTCGATCACTTCTTCGGTCTTCTCTTCTTCCTCCTTCAAACCTTCTTCCACGACCTCTTCGATCTTCGCGTCTTCCGCCACCGCCGCCGCCGCTGCGTTTTCTTTTTTCTGTAATTTCAACGTTTACATTTCGTCCGTTAAACGTAGCGTCTGTAAATGCAGTAATGGTTTCATCGGTAAAGTTCTTGTCCAATTCAAAAAAGGAGAAAGTGTCTAAAATTTCGATTTGACCAATTTCCACGTTGTTTGTGATGTTTTGCTGATTGATTAGGCCAATCAACTTCCCGGGGTTCAAATCGTCTTTTCTTCCCAAATTGATAAAGAAACGGCTCATGTTTTCATCGTCTCTCTCCTTTCCTCTGTCGTCTCTTCCGCGTTCTATTTCTGCGACGTTGAGGTCACGAGAATTTGTGTAGTATTTCAAGAACTTATTGAATTCAACAGAGACAAATTTCTGAATCAATTCTTCTCTTTCTAGGCCCTCTAGGCTGCTGTAGATAGTTTCGAGGTAGCTGTCTATTTGTTCGTGGTTTACTTCTGTTTTTTTTACGTTGTCAATCAAACTAAACAATTGACTCTTGCAAATTTCTTCACCAGTAGGAACTTCTTTCTTTTCGAATTTTTTGCTGATTTTTCTTTCAATCGGCCTGAGGCGTCCCACTTCTTTGTTGGTGATCAGCGCTATTGAGATCCCTTTGTTTCCCGCTCTACCTGTTCGGCCACTTCGGTGTGTGTAAGCTTCGGTTTGGTCTGGCAGTTTGTAATTGATGACATGAGTCAAACTGTTCACGTCTAGTCCCCGAGCAGCTACATCAGTAGCGACTAATATTTGCAGGGTTTTGTTTCGAAACTTTTGCATCACCGCATCACGCTGTGACTGTGAAAGATCTCCGTGAAGGGCATCTGCGTTGTAGCCATCTTGCATCAAGTTTTCTGCTACTTGTGCGGTTTCTCTTTTGGTTCTACAAAATATAATTCCATAAACGTCCGGATTTGCATCACAAATTCGTTTCAAGGCTGGATAGCGGTTTCTTTCGGTGACCACGTAGTATTCGTTGCTTACGTTGTCAGATCCTGTGTTTTTTTGACCCGCAGTTATTTCTATAGGGCTGTTCATGTAGTTTCTCGCAATGGCTTCTACTTCTCTTGGGAAGGTAGCCGAGAACAGCAAGGTTTGTTTTTCGGTAGGAGTCACTTCGAGTATTTGGTCCAATTCGTCTTTGAAACCCATGTTGAGCATCTCGTCCGCCTCGTCCAAAATCAACCACTTGATGTTGTCCAAATGCAATTGCTTTCTTTTGATCAAATCCACCGTTCTACCGGGAGTTCCCACTACAATTTGGACGCCTTTTCTCAAGCCTCTGATCTGTTCATCAATATTAGCACCTCCATATACGGTAAGGACATTGACGCCTTTCATATATTTAGAAAATTCTTTGATGTTGTTTCCAATCTGCACCGCCAATTCTCTCGTAGGAGAGAGGATGATGGCTTGGGTGTTTTTACTTTTGGCATCTAACAATTGTAAGACTGGCAAACTAAAAGCAGCTGTTTTACCAGTTCCTGTTTGCGCAAATGCTTTTAAATCGTTTGTGGAGTTGATGACTTGGGGTACTGCTTTTTCTTGGATTTCCGAAGGTTTCTCGTAGCCCAAATCCTGAAGGGCTTTTAGGATTTCATCATTCAATCCCAATTCTGTAAATGTCGACATGTTCTATAAGTTATTGACTTACAAAATAATATCGCTACCCTGCTAGTCATTGTTAAAAGTCTGCAAAGGTAGCTTTAATACTTGCATAAATCTAATTTATAAATTAGTTTTTTTGAGAGGCAATTCCCTTCATTAAATGGTTTTGTGGGGGGGCTTGGTTTTAGGCTTGTGCTTTGAAATGTGTTTGGCTTTTTTTTAGAATGAGATTTCTAAAGAAAAACAAGCGTTAAAATTATCAGAGATAGGAGGTTAATTTAAAAATAAACCTTAAATTTGCACTCCTTTTTGCGGTTACAGATTTTAAAAAGGGTTGAAAACAAAACACAACTAACAGCTCTTCCTATGGATTTCGTTAAAAAATCTGGTCGATAGTGAGATACAAAAGAATAGACAACATGTCTGAAGAATTAAAAAACGAAGTGGAAGCACAGGAAGTACCTGTAGTGGAAACGGTAAACCCAGAACAATTTTTAGCAGATTTCGATTGGCACAAATACGAAGAAGGTATTGAGGCAGTTGATGAATCTAAATTGAAAGAATTTGAAATCGCTTTAGAAGGAACCGTAGGTTTCGTAAATGAGTTGGATGTCATTGAAGGGAAAGTCACTCGAATTACTGAGCGTGATGCCATCATCGATATAAATTCCAAATCTGAAGGTGTTATCTCCATGAACGAATTTCGTTACAATCCTAGCTTAGCTGTTGGAGATATTGTAGAGGTATTGGTAGATAAGAGAGAAGACGTTTCTGGGCAATTGGTATTGTCACACAAAAAAGCAAGAGTCATCAAAGCTTGGGATCGTGTCATCAACGCACAAGAAACAGGTGAGGTGGTCAATGGATTTGTGAAATGCAGAACAAGAGGAGGAATGATTGTAGATGTCTTTGGCATCGAAGCGTTCTTGCCAGGATCGCAAATTGATGTGAAGCCTATTAGAGATTACGATCAGTACGTAGACAAAACAATGGAATTCAAAGTGGTTAAAATCAACCACGAATTCAAAAATGTTGTGGTTTCTCACAAAGCTTTGATCGAAGCAGATATCGAAATTCAAAAGAAAGAGATCATCAGCAAATTGGAAAAAGGACAAGTATTGGAAGGTATTGTGAAAAACATTACTTCTTACGGAGTCTTTATCGATTTAGGTGGTGTAGATGGATTGGTTCACATTACAGATTTGTCATGGTCTCGAATCAATCACCCATCTGAGGTGGTCGAATTGGATCAAAAATTGAATGTGGTAATCCTTGATTTTGACGATCAAAAAACAAGAATCCAACTCGGATTGAAACAATTGAATGCACACCCTTGGGAAGCATTGGATTCGGAACTTAAAATTGGTGATCAAGTAAAAGGAAAAGTAGTAGTCCTTGCAGACTACGGTGCTTTTATTGAAGTAAACCAAGGAGTGGAAGGGTTGATTCATGTATCTGAAATGTCTTGGTCTACGCACTTGCGTTCAGCTCAAGACTTTGTAAAAGTTGGAGACGAAGTGGAAGCTGTGATTTTGACATTGGACAGAGAAGACCGTAAAATGTCTTTGGGGATCAAGCAATTGCACCCAGATCCATGGACGGACATCACCAAAAAATACCCAATCGGTTCTGCACACAAAGGAACAGTAAGAAATTACACGAACTTTGGTGTTTTTGTAGAATTGGAAGAAGGAATCGACGGATTGGTTTACATTTCTGACCTTTCTTGGGTTAAGAAAATCAAACACCCATCTGACTTTGTCAATGTGGGAGATATCTTAGATGTTCAAGTATTGGAGTTGGATGTTGAAAACCGCAAGTTGAACTTAGGACACAAACAAACTCAAGACAATCCATGGGATGCGCATGAAGCAGTCTATGCAATTGATTCTGTGCATGCAGGAACCATCAAAGAGAAAACAGACAAAGGAGCGATTGTTACCTTTGCAGATGGAGTAGAGGCTTTTGTCCCGGGACGTCACTTGGAAAAAGAAGACGGTAGCAAACTTGTAAAAGGAGATGCTACAGACTTCAAAATATTGGAGTTCAACAAAGAGTACAGAAGAATTGTTGCTTCTCATACAGCCATCTTTAGAGCCGAAGAGCAAAGAAATATCAAAACGGCTAGCAAAAAAGCAGAAGCTGCTGACAAAGCTACCTTTGGAGATATCTCTGGTCTTGCTGACTTGAAGAAGAAAATGGAAGGAAAAGAATAGTTTATTCCTTTTTTAAATACAGAAAAGAGTTGTTTGAAAAAACAACTCTTTTTTTTTGTTTCCAAGTTAAGGTTTGAACGTTTTTTTGCGCGTGTTGATTTTTAGTTTTACAGCGGTTTGCCAATTGCAGTTTCCTTTTACATCCCTATACCGCTCCACTTATTTTTGTTACTTTTACAGCGCTAAACTAAAAAAAAACAAACACGATGTCTTTGATCAAATCTATCTCGGGAATTCGAGGAACCATCGGAGGGACTATGGGCGACAATTTGACTCCCTTAGATGCAGTAAAATTTGCCAGTGCCTACGGGACATGGTTGCTCAAACGCAATACATCTCTTCCGAGTGATAGCCCAATCAAGGTGGTTTTGGGGCGCGATGCTCGTATTTCAGGAAAAATGATCAGCAGTTTGGTGGCCAATACCTTGGTCGGTTTGGGGATTGATGTGCTTGACCTCGGTCTCTCTACAACGCCTACTGTAGAAATTGCCGTTCCAATGGAATCCGCTCATGGGGGGATCATCATTACGGCCTCCCACAATCCAAAACAATGGAACGCGCTCAAATTATTGAACGAACGAGGTGAGTTTCTAAATGCCGCTGACGGACAAGAAATTTTGACACTCGCAGAAAACGGAGACTTTGATTTTGCAGCAGTCGATGATTTGGGAGCCTATTCCAAAGATGTTTCATATATAGAAAAACACGTAGCCGCAGTTTTGCAACTCGATCTCGTTGATGTTGCCGCTATTAAAAAAGCCAAGTTCAAAGTCGTTTTGGATGCGGTGAATTCCACTGGGGGGATTTTTATTCCAGCACTGTTGGATGCTTTAGGTGTAACTTGTGTCAAATTGTACTGTGAACCCAACGGACAATTCCCTCACAATCCAGAGCCTTTGAAAGAACATTTGGGAGAAATTTCAAAACAGGTGGTTTTAGAAGAGGCCCATTTGGGAATTGTGGTCGATCCAGATGTCGATCGTTTGGCATTGGTCTGTGAAGACGGCGCTATGTTTGGAGAGGAATACACCTTGGTAGCCTGTGCAGATTATGTTTTAGGTGCTTTGAAAGGAGGAAATACCGTTTCCAATTTGTCCTCTTCCAGGGCTTTGAGAGACGTGACTGAAAAACACGGCGGCAGCTATACGGCAAGTGCTGTAGGAGAAGTCAATGTGGTTGTTGCGATGAAGGAAACACAAGCCGTTATAGGAGGTGAAGGAAATGGAGGAATCATTTACCCGGAGTCCCACTACGGACGTGATTCGCTTGTAGGAGTGGCTTTGTTTTTGTCATATTTGGCCAAGTCAGGAATGTCCTGCAAAGACTTGAGAGCTAGCTATCCGAGCTATTTTATGAGTAAAAATAAAATTGAATTGACCCCTGCTTTGGACGTCGATGCAATCTTGCGAGAAATTGCTGACCATTTTAAAAATGAACAAGTATCCACGATCGACGGAGTCAAGATTGACTTTCCTTCCGAATGGGTGCATTTGAGAAAGTCCAATACAGAACCGATCATTCGCATTTATACAGAAAGTACTTCGCAGGAAAAAGCAGATGCTTTGGCGCACACCTTGCTCACCAAAATTAAAGAAATCGCAGGACGTTAACTTG
>TARA_B110000879_G_scaffold48817_1_pt1 | contig 49966 bp, 37 predicted proteins | sample TARA_B110000879 | Tara Oceans TARA_B110000879 (sample SAMEA4398094) | marine metagenome | biome: Polar Biome; feature: [SRF] surface water layer (ENVO:00010504); material: water (ENVO:00002006), including particulate matter (ENVO:01000060) such as... | depth 5 m
TTTTTTAGCCTTTCATTTTCTTTTTAAACTTTGTAAACTTCGTTTGTTCTTTTCTTGGAAAACTGTTGTTTGAAGTATCTACATCTGCAGTTTCTAAATCAGGATCCAATGCAATTTTTGTAATTTCCTTTTCAGAAGAGAAGGTTTTTGTAATTTCTTTGTCATTATATCTCCAAATTTGTGCTGGATAGGTTTTTCTCTCTGTAGAACCATCCTTATACGTAAACTCTACAATGATTGGCATTACCAATCCACCCGGTTTATTGTAGGTAATTTCGTAGTGAAATTTTGAATTAGCGTCTTTTTTAGCAAAAGCCAAACTATCCGTTGTGTCTTCAATAAACTCCACAGCATCCTCTTCACCTGTTTTCGTCTGAAACTTTCTTACACTCTGAATTCCAATATCGGTAACATCTGTAGTGTAGAACCATCCTCTCCAAAACCAATCTAAATCCATTGCAGAAGCATCTTCCATAGAACGAAAGAAATCGGCAGGTGTTGGGTGTTTAAACTTCCAACGTTGCGAATAGGTTTTAAAAGCATGATCAAACAATTCTTTCCCCATAATGGTTTCACGAAGAATCCATAATGCAGTAGCTGGTTTCCCGTAGGCATTGCTACCAAAGCTATACACATGATCTCCTTTAGACATAATAGGAGCAATTTTAGATTGATCCCCATTCATATAACGAACAATGTTTTTTGGATATCCTCTAGTAATTGGAAAATCTTTGTCATAGGCCAATTCAGCTAACATTTCCATATACGAATTCAATCCCTCATCCATCCAAGTCCATTGTCTTTCATCCGAATTTACAATCATTGGAAAAAAGTTATGTCCAACTTCATGAATGGTTACTTTAATCATTCTGTATTTTACACGGTCAGAATACGTTCCGTCAGCATCTGGTCTTCCAGGATTGAAACAAATTTGTGGATATTCCATTCCCATTTGTCCATCTACAGAAATCGCTTTGTGGTATGGGTAATCAAAAGTATACTCTGAATAGGTTTTTAAAGTTTGCGCCACCGCTTTTGTAGAGTGATCACCATATAAAGGGTTTGCTTCTCTTGAGTAGTATGAATAAGCCATAACGGTCTTTCCATTAATATCTACAGCCATTCCGTCCCAAATAAATTTTCTTGAACTTGCAAACGCATAATCTCTTACGTTGGTTGCTTTAAATTTCCAAGTTTTAGTTTTCGTTGCTCTTTTTTGTTCTACTTCTTCAGCTTCTTTTTGAGATTGAATGATGACAATTTTGTCAAAAGATTTTTTAGCTTTCGTTAATTTTTTTAATTGCTTTCTTGTCAAAACTTCCTTCTCATTCAATAAAACACCCGTTGCGCCCAACATATGGTCTTCAGGAGTGGTAATGTTTACTGTAAAATCTCCAAATTCTAAAGCAAATTCACTGCGTCCCCAAAACTGGTCATTTTGCCACCCTTCTACATTATCATATACACACATTCTTGGATAAAATTGTGCAATTACATAATTGTTGTTACCATCAGGAAAATGCTCATAACCAGATCTTCCGCCTTGGGTTCTATGATTGTTGATGTTGTACCACCATTTTATTTTGAATTCAAAAGTAGTACCAGAAGCCAAAGGTGTGGTAAGATTGATACGCATCATGGTTTGATTAATGGTGTACGATACATCGGAACCATCAAGATTGGTGACCTCTTCAATTTTAAAACCTCCATCGAAAGCTTCTGAAGGAAAACTTCTATCAAACCTGCTTTTACTCAGTTTAGTAGGCATTTTATTCGGTTGAATGTCTGGCGTTTTAGAATCTGCAGCACGCATGTTCTGGTCTAACTGCACCCATAAATAGGCGAGGTCATCTACAGAGTTATTGTGATAGGTAATGGTTTCGTTTCCATAAATTCGTTGGTTGTCATCATCCAAAACAATGTCCATGTTGTAATCTACTTTCTGTTGCGTGTATTCTACACCAGGGGCACCAGAAGCAGTATGTTGGCTATTTGGTGTTGCCAACTCATCTTTTAACTGTTTGAATTTATTTTGATTTGTGTGTCCTTGTTTTGTTTGTTGCTGTGCAAAACTGGCTCCAGCAATGAAAACAAATGAAAACAATAGGATGCTTAATTTTTTCATTTTGTGAATTGTTTTTAATTTTTTTCTAATTTATGAATATCCGTTAAGACAGAGTTGTTAATTTCTTAATATTTTAAAATTTCTGAATAATTTTCTGCGTTTAACAATACACTTTTATTGATTTTGCCAACTTTAGATTTAATTAAGTTCTCTTGTTTTGGAAAGTGTTTGATGAGTATTTTATTGGAAATTTCTATTTGATTGACATCACTAATGTCTTCAATTTCTAAATAGAAATACACCAATTCACCATCATATTCTTTACCTATATAATTGAATTTTTTGGCGACGGCATTCACTTTAAAATGTAATTTTTCATTCAAATACTTTTTAAAATAAACATCGTTTTCCGTGAGTTCTTTCTCGGTGGTCAATTGTAAATCGATGTTGTAATCTTTGTTCAGTGCGGTTTCAATGTCGTCCATAAAAACATTGATAATTATTTGCATTGATTTCGATTCAGGAATGAAGTTTATTTGTGTTAGACTCAAGTAATACTTGTGTGCCGAAAAAGAAAGCATTGGAATGATTAGCAAGAGTAAAAAGGTTTTTTGTAATTTCATAAAGAAGTGTCAAGTCAATTAGTCAGCCAAATTACTGTTTAATTTATTAAATTCGATGGCTTTTTCTTCTAAGAATTTAATAAGCGAAAATTCATTATTGAAGAGCGCCTTGTTAAACAGCGTGTCTGTTCTACAAAAATATAAAAACCGCGTTGTAGCGTCTTTTTTAATATTGAAATTCTTTTCTAAATCGTAATTGTATTGCTTTAAGAGTATTTGGACATCGATGTCCTCTTCAACTATTTGCTTCTTTTTTCGCAACATTTTTATTCTACCAGACAAGGTATTTAATATATGATCTAAAGAAATACCTCCACTACTGGTGGTCGCAGTGTAAATTTCTCGGTCTACTTTTTTCATTTTTTTTCTGCCTGCATTCGGGAGTCCTAAAGTTACAGCACTTATTTTATTCTCCTTCGTTACTTTTTTAACATCGATTCCCAATCGTCCTGACAAATCATGTTTTTTTAACTCAAATGCTTCTAAGACAGTCGTCTCAATGAGAAGTCGAACGGCTATTTCTTTACGGATAAAAGTAGCCTTAGAAATATAGATGATTTTTGTAATGTGCTGTACAGAGGAGAGTCGCAAAGAATCTCCCATACGTACACGTATTTCAAAAATTCCGTCATCATTGGAAACAGTTCCTCTTTTTGTACTTAAATTTAAAATAGTAGCGTTGGAAATCGTTCCAATAGAATCTTTAAGATGTCCTTTTATAAAAGTGCTTCTTTGTGCTATCAGTACTTTTGAAGCAAGAAACAGGAGGAATAAAACGAAGAATTTTTTACCCATATAAGGAGTTTTTTAAAAAATTATTAATTTTTATTTTCTATTGTGTAAAGAAAACTCTTGCTATGCCGTATAATTGTAGTCATAAATGCAATTTGATTTTTAGAATTATAGGCGCTAATTATGTGTTTGTTTTTGCAAAACTCTAAAAACGAATTGATATTTTCTTTTTTAATTTTCAGCGTGCTTACAAAAAAATCATCTGTAAAGTGATTCCTTATTTTTGCAAGTTCTTTGTCTTCAATTGTTATTTTTTTTAGAATTCGTTCTCTTTTTTTATTGCCGTTTAAGAGATTTATTAAATTATCCAAACTCACTACAGCTCCTGACCTAATTTTAACGACTGATTTGTTTTCTTCTTTTTTTGTTCCTGCGAAGGGTAAATTTAATGATTTTGCAGAAATTTTTGCTCCACTTGTTAAAATATCTTTATCGACATAAAAAATACTTTTCTGATTGCCGATCGTAATTTCATTTAAGATTTCTATTTTTTCATCCAATATAATTTTGAGATTCAGAGAAGAAGTGTGCTTATTGGTAACAATTATGAAAATTTCTTTATAATTGATGTGCGAAATGAACAGGCTATCATTTTCTTTTATTGGAATTTTAAAAAGACCATTGTCATTTGAAATCGTTCCAATTTGTGTGTTTTTGTTCATGATATGAACGTTGGACAAAGGTTGATTTTGAAAGAGAACAATTCCTGATATATTTTTTCTATGCTGACTCATTATAGAAATCGTTATAAAACAAAAAAGGAGTCTAATAAAGGTTTTCTTCATATCGCAAAGAAAATAGACGGCGTTGTTAAAAATGTATTAAGGCTCTTGTAATTTTTTGTTAAATAACCTTTTTATTTCTTTAAATTCGCTGACGATAAACAACCCAATTTTGAAAAAATTAATCATTGCAAGCACCTCTACTGTATTTGGTAGCAGTTATTTAGATTACTTACTTCCTACGTTATCTTCCTTTTTTGGGAATGTTAATACCTTATTATTCATTCCATACGCGAGACCAGGAGGAATCTCTTATGATGCTTATACTAAAATAGCTGCGAAAGCATTCGCAACAATAAACATAAAGGTGCAGGGGATTCACGAATTTGAGAATCCCACAAAGGCACTTCAAGAAGCAGAAGCCATATTTACAGGTGGAGGAAATACTTTTGAGTTGTTAAACCAACTCTATAAAAAAGAGATTTTCACAGAACTAAAAACAGTGTTAGAAAATGGAACTCCATATTTAGGCACGAGTGCTGGAAGCAATATTTGTGGTGTTTCTATTCGCAATACCAATGACATGCCTGTAGTATATCCGCCAAGTTTTAAAGCATTGGAAATTATCTCTTTTAATATCAATGCACATTATTTAGATCCTGCAGTTGGATCTAAACACATGGGAGAAACTAGGGAAACACGTATTCAAGAATTTCATATATTTAATGACACGCCCGTTTTAGGGTTGCGAGAAGGAAGTTGGCTTGAAGTGAATAATGAAAGAATCACGTTAAAAGGAGCTTTACAAGCAAGACTCTTTAAAAAGGACAGTATTCCTGTGGAATTAGTTTCTGGTAGTGAAGTATTGCTTTAACGAAAAAAAGCTGTAAAATGAATTACAGCTTTTTTATAATATCAGGGAGATGATTGAATTATTTTAATCCACCAATCATTTCTTCGGGCTTTACCCAAGCATCATATTCTTCAGGAGTTACATAACCTAAACGAACTGCTTCCACTTTTAAAGTAGTTCCGTTTTCATGTGCCGTATTTGCAATTTCTGCAGCCTTGTAATAACCGATTTTTGTGTTTAAAGCGGTTACTAACATTAAAGAGTTGTTCACTAATTCTGTAATTCTTGTGTGGTTGGGTTCAATTCCCGCGGCACAGTTTTCATCAAAAGACTTACAAGCATCTCCTATTAATTGGGCAGATTGTAAAACGTTTGCAGCCATCATGGGTTTGAAAACATTCAACTCATAATGCCCTTGCGTTCCTCCAACAGTAACCGCAACGTCATTTCCCATTACTTGCGCACACACCATGGTAATGGCTTCTGCTTGTGTTGGGTTTACTTTTCCTGGCATGATAGATGATCCTGGTTCGTTTGCTGGAATCATCAATTCTCCTATTCCAGAACGTGGTCCAGAAGCCATCATACGAATGTCATTTGCAATTTTATTTAAAGAAACGGCAATCTGCTTTAAAGATCCGTGTGTTTCTACAAAAGCATCATGTGCAGCCAAGGCTTCAAATTTATTTTCGGCGGTTATGAATGGCAACCCAGTAAACTGTGCAATGTACTTTGCAACTAAGACATCATAGCCAGGAGGGGTGTTTAATCCCGTTCCAACGGCAGTACCTCCTAAAGCTAACTGACTTAAATGCGCTAAGGTGTTTTTCAATGCTTTTACACCGAAGTTTAATTGTGCTACATAGCCAGAAAACTCTTGCCCTAAGGTAAGTGGAGTAGCATCCATTAAATGCGTTCTTCCTATTTTGACAACCTCTTTAAATGCTTCTGATTTTAATTTTAAAGTAGCTTTTAACTGCTCTATGCCTGGAAGGGTGGTTTCTATAATTTTCTTGTAGGCTGCAATATGCATCCCAGTAGGAAAGGTGTCGTTTGAAGATTGTGATTTATTCACATCATCGTTGGGTTGAATCGTTTTTTCGCCTTCACCAATCACATTTCCTGCAATTTCATGGGCTCTATTGGCAATGACTTCATTTACATTCATATTTGATTGTGTGCCTGAACCTGTTTGCCAAATAACTAAAGGAAATTGATCATCATGTTTTCCTGCTAAAATTTCATCACACACTTGCGCGATTAAATCTCTTTTTTGGGAAGTTAATACGCCCAATTCACAATTAGTAAATGCAGCTGCTTTTTTAAGATAGGCAAACCCATAAACAATTTCAAGAGGCATTGATCCTGGAGATCCAATTTTAAAGTTGTTGCGAGATCGTTCTGTTTGCGCTCCCCAATATTTATCTGCAGGAACCTTTACTTGTCCCATTGTATCCTTTTCTATTCTGTAGTTCATGTTTGTGTGAAATGAAATATTAAAACACAAATTTACGAAAACTAAGATAAAAGCTATTATCAATTGCTTTTAAAAACAATTGAAAAATTTTCATTTTACATAGTAGAATATGAAAATATGTATTATTTTTGCTGTAATAATTTTTCAAATAAAAACAAATGTTAGATTTTTCTCAATTTTCAGGATTAGTTTTATTCATGTTCATCTTTACAACCGGTTTCTGGTTGTTGATTTTCTTGTTAACATTTGTCGTTCCTTATTGGATTGGTGGAACGATTTGGGAAAACTTAAAATTAAAGCGAGAAGCAAAAAAAGCTACGGAAGGTAAATAAGCAGTGTTATATAGGTAGCGTTTTTTTGATGTTACCAAGTCAACGAAATTAAAAAGGCAATAATCTTAAGATTATTGCCTTTTTTTATGCCTTTTCGAGATTGAATACTCGCTTGTTTCCGAAATAAAAAGTATAGCATTCTGCTTGTTTCTAGTTTGTCATTTAGCAACAAGATTACCAAACAAAACTAAAAAAGACATTTATAATACAGTTTCCATTTTTAGCGCACTTTATTGAATTACGACCCTTAAAATGGCTTTATCACCCGATCCTCTTATTCAATATTGCTTGCCTAAATATATTTTCTAAATTTCAATCCCCACAACAAACCAGAAATAAGCAATACAATACCACAACAATTAGAGAGCGGCTTTTTTTTTTCATCCAATAAGGGTTGTTTTTTAGCTGTATAGCTATGATTTTAGTTTATTGAAAGTTGTATGTTTTTTATTGAGGTGTTTTTAACGAACCGACGGTCAATAATACTTAGATTTATAAATTATCAAAAAACAGGGTTTTGTGCTGCTATATATCTTAATAAATAAGCTAGCGGAAATGAATAGAAACCCATCAACTAAAATGAATAAATTATGAAGAATGATTTTTTAAGAATTATTTTACTTTTAGGTTCTTTGAGCTTTTTTGCGCAAGCAAATAGGGTTAAAGTAATCAACAATCAACAAGGGACGAAATTGGTCGTTAACGGAAACGACTTTATGATTAATGGAATGAATTGGGACTATGTGCCAATTGGTACAAATTACTCGTATAGTTTATGGAAACAATCAGAAGATGTAATTAAGGCAGCTTTAGATGCAGAAATGGGCTTGCTTAAAAATATGGGCGTAAACACTATTCGTGTATATACCGGTATGCAACCTAAATGGATTACGTATATCTATGAAACGTATGGCATTCATACGATGTTAAATCATTCATTTGGTCGGTACGGCCTCACGATCAATGGCGCATGGATAGCTAAGACAGATTATGCAGATCCTACTACACAAGCAATTTTGTTAAAGGAAGTTACAGACGTTGTCAATGAATATAAAAACACTCCTGGTTTACTTTTGTATCTATTAGGAAATGAAAATAATTATGGATTGGTTTGGAAAGGTGCCGAAACAGAAGACCTACCCATCAATGAAGGAGATTATTCTGTTGCCGCTAAGTATTTATACCAAATGTTTAACAAGGCTGCAGTAGCCATGAAGAAGATAGATAGTTCGCATCCAGTTGCCATGTGTAATGGCGATTTAGGTTTTTTAGACCTTGTTGCAAAAGAGTGTAAAGACGTAGATATTTACGGAACAAATATGTACCGAGGGAAATCTTTTGGAGATGCCTTTAAAAGAGTGAAAAAAGAATTGAACATGCCCATCATGTTTACCGAATTTGGTTCAGATGCTTTCAATGCAGTAACCAATGCAGAAGATCAAAAAATGCAAGCGCACTTTATGGTTGAAAACTGGAAAGAAATATATCAAAATGCAGCCGGATTAGGAAAAGCAGGAAATTCATTAGGAGGTTTTACCTTTCAGTTTAGTGATGGTTGGTGGAAATTTGGTCAAACAAAAGATTTGGATGTCCATGACAACAATGCTTCCTGGTCCAATGGAGGTTATTATTTAGACTTCAAAGAAGGAAGCAATAACATGAATGAAGAGTGGTTTGGGATCTGTGCTAAAGGACCTACAAATGCTGCAGGATTGTATACTTTATACCCAAGAGCAGCTTATTATTCTTTACAAGAAGCACATCGCATCAATCCTTTAGAAGAAGGAGTTACACTAAATGCAGTCGAAAAACATTTTTCTAAGATTAGCTTAATGGATGGTGTCCTAAGAGCAAGAGGAGATAAAGCTGCTTTGGGAGGAAATGAAAAAATAAGTTTGAGTAATTTAAGAGCAGAGTTTACAACCTTCAATACTGGCGGAAGTTTATTAACCACGCCAAATGTTGCAGACACAGAAAATACGGGCTATCCAAACAGAACAGGTTTTGATCACATGCAATCTTATTTTATTGGAGTAAAAGCACAACCCTCTCCAAACATGAGTGCAGAAGTAAACTTTAATGTTTTAGGCAATGTGGCAGCAAATCCGATTGATGAAATATTTTATGAAAACAGAAACCGTCCCGTAGTTGTCAATACAGACAATGGAAACGTAACCCTCACTGACAACAACAGAGTACAAGTCTACAATGCATCTTTCGATTGGAAATCTGATGCTTTTAATGTAAGAGGGTTTTATAGGACGGGTCATTATCATTGGCAATATGAAGGCGATATTTTTGGGTTATACCCGGAAGCGAATTATGGACCAAATTTAGACATCTATGGTGGAGAAATTTTAGGACTAGAAGTTGATGGAAAAGGAATTTTAGAAGGTTTGAAAGCCGCATTTGGACCTCAATTATGGTGGGGAGCTAATCCTGCATTGCTTTTAAAATACAGTACTAAAATTGGAAATTATAGTTTTACGAGTGTGTATCATGAAGATGTCTCTGAAAATAAAGAAGCACAAACATCAGGCTTTATTCCATTGCCAAAAACACGTAGGTTAACTGCAGCTTTAGAAAGAAAGTATGATAATTTCGGTTTTCAATTAGGAGGTATTTGGGGAGGTCAACCATTAAACGGTAGAAAATACCAAGATATTAGATACAATATAGATGGTACAAGTGATGTTGTGGTTGATAAAGTGAAAGCATCCGATAACTGGGGAGGTAAATTAAAAGTAACTTATACCAAAGGAACTTTTAACTGGTATGCACAATCTGCCGTAATGGGACTTGTTGCAAACGGAGGTGCAGATGCAGTCACCACTTTTACCGGCTGGAAATTGAAAGACACAGGAAGTGGGAATCAAGCAAACTTTTTAACAGGATTTACATTTACTTCAGGAAATTTACAAATTGCACCAAACTTTTTATGGCAAAAACCTTTAGTTGATGCCATGCCAAATGGTATTGAGGCGCCAGGTAGATTAAGAAACATACAGTCAGATCCATTTGTTGTAAGAGGCAATAGAGAAACCACTGCTGGAGAAATTTTATTTACTTACGATCCAACACCAGGTACTTGGATGTATGAGTGGGATAATGACCGTGCGGAAGACGCAAATTTTGCGATGAATTTAGGATTTGTTTACAGACACTTGCCAACAACGCAAGATGCTGCAATTGGTTTCTTCTCCAATCGTTCAATTTTTGCATTTGCAAATTCAGCACCAGCAGAAGATTTATGGGAAGTAAATTCAAGAATAGTTTCTAAAACAAGTACAGATTTTGGATTTATTGCAAACCTCTATTACGGAAACGGACAAGCGAACGGAAGTGATGCACGATTGATAAAAAGAGCAGGTGGTGATCTTCGAATGATTTATAATAAATTAAAAGTAACTGCTAGCGCCAAATTTAATGATTGGGGTCCTTTTGATTATCACAGAGATTTTAATTTAACCTATCCAACACAATTGATGTTAGATTTTTCTACCACCTTAGGAAAACCTGGTTGGTTTGTTTTACCAAACACCAAAATGGGAATTCGAGGAACTTGGAGGTCTCTAGATCAATATTCTCCGAGATATACTTTTAGCAGCACAGATACTTCTTCTTTAAACCTTGCAGGACAATCTAATGGTTCTGAATGGGAAATTAGAACCTATATTCATATTAATGTTGGAAAACAATAAATAGTTACGATCATGAAAACTAAAAAACAATTTTATTCAAAAATTACTTTTATTTTAAGCTTGCTTTTAATTACTACGATAGGGTGTGAAAGAGAACTTTCAGAAGATGTAGTTTTAGCTACTTATTCACCATCTCCAGATGTTTATATCGATGGTTTTAGCACTGGTTTAGAATATTATCCATATTTAAATTCTAAGTATGAAGCTTTTTCTGTGGATACAGAAGAAAAATACAAAGGAAGCTCTTCCATGCGTTTTGATGTGCCTGTAGAAGGAGACCCTGCTGGATCCTATGCAGGAGCTATTTTTAGAGATGACAATGGTGGACGAAACTTAACAGAGTACGATGTTTTAACCTTTTGGGCAAAAGCAACGCAATCTGCAAAAATCAATGATATTGGTTTTGGACAAGATTTCGGAGACAATAAGTTTCAAGTGAGTAAACAAGGGTTGCAATTAACTACAAACTGGGTTAAATATGTCATCCCAATTCCAGATGCATCCAGATTAATTCAAGAAAAAGGAATGCTTTGGTATGCAGAGGGGCATGAAAACGGAGAAGGTTACAGTTTTTGGTTGGATGAAGTGAAGTTTGAGAAACTGGGAACTATTTCAGAGATTCAACCTTCAATTTTATTTGGAGAAGACAAAGTAATCACTTCCTTTAATGGAGTACAAACAACCATTGGAGGGATTTCTGCAAACTTTAATTTTACGGATCAAATAAATCAAACGATTTTGATATCACCTGCTTATTTAGAATTCACTTCATCAGATACAAGCGTTGCAACAGTTGATGAATTTGGTGTTGTAACGACACTGAATTCTGGTTCTACAGTGATCACAGCGACTTTTAACGAGGTTCAAGTATCAGGTAGTTTAACCCTCAATTCCTTAGGTGCATTTTCACATGCTCCAATACCAACTCAAGACCCTGCAAATGTAATTTCTATATTTTCTGACAGCTATACCAATGTTCCAGTAAACTATTATAATGGCTATTGGGCGCCTTGGCAAACAACATTGTCAGACGATTTTACAGTAGAAGGAGATAATGTTTTGCAATACACCATTTTTAATTTTGTAGGAATGGAATACAGTGCACCAACTATTGACGCCACTTCGATGACACATTTTCATCTAGATGCATATATTTCAGGTCCTATTGCGGCAGGTAGAGAATTTAGAGTCCTCTTAGTAGATTTTGGCGCAGATGGTTCTTATGGAGGTGGAGATGACACCAGACATTCAACAACCTTTAGAGCACCAACCTTAGTTTCTCAAAATTGGATATCTATCGATTTGCCTTTTTCGAGTTTAACAGGTTTAGGAAGTAGATCAAATATGGCGCAGTTGATATTAGAAGGTGGAGACGGCTCAAAAATTTTTATTGACAATATTTACTTTTATAACTAAGTAACACAAACAAATATCAATTTAAAAACAGAAAAAACATAACATTTAGAATATGTTTTTTAAGATGCATTTATGACGAAGAATACCATTTTTTTAGGTAAAAACAAAGCTTACAACCCTTCATTAGAAGTAAGTGGAGCACAAGTGATTATTGAAGACGAAGTTTATTATAAAATTTCGAATAGCAATAAAATGAGACCTTTTTTTATTAGTCTTGTTAGTAACTCGGACCACTGGATGTTTATTTCAAGCAATGGAGGTTTATCTGCAGGTAGAAAAAATGCAGAAAATTCATTTTTCCCTTATTATACTGATGATAAAATAACAGAATCATCAGACATTACAGGAAGTAAAACCATTCTTCATGTTCATAAAGAGGATAAAATATTTCTTTGGGAACCGTTTTCAGATAAATATGAAGGCGTGTATGCAATCAAAAGAAATTTGTATAAAAATAATTATGGAAACAAACTTATTTTTGAAGAAATTAATGAAGATTTAGGGATCACTTTTCAATACCAATGGAATACAAGTACACAATTTGGTTTTGTTAAAAAATCTTCTTTACTTAATAATACTGATACTAATATTGAAGTCACCATTTTAGATGGTATTCAAAACATATTGCCTTACGGAATCGCTTCAGATTTTCAGAATAGCACGAGTAACCTAATCGACGCCTACAAAAAATGTGAATTAGAAAAAGATACAGGTTTAGGTATTTTTGCTTTGAGTGCTGTTATTGTTGATAAAGCGGAACCAAGTGAGGCTTTAAAAGCGAATACCGTTTGGTCTACTGGTGTTAAAAATCCGACGTATCTAATTTCTTCTTTGCAATTAAATGCTTTTAGAAAAGGAGAACAACTGCATCAAGAAGAAGACATAAAGGCAGAAAAAGGTGCTTATTTTACGGTACAAGATCTTACTTTAGAAGGGCATGAAAAAGCATCATGGACCTTGGTCGCAAATGTAAACCAGAACCTTAACTCCATTCAGGAAATTAAAGGAATTATTAAAAACACAGCTGATGTTACTGCGCTAATTCAACAAGATATAGAAACGGGTACAGATAAATTAGTGCAATTAGTTGCTGCTTCTGATGGTCTGCAATTGGGAGAAAACCAACCCAGAAACACAAGGCATTTTGCCAATACCCTTTTCAACATTATGCGAGGAGGTATTTTTGATAACAATTATCAAATTGAAAAAGAAGATTTTATAAAATACATTTCAAAAGCGAATAAGAAAGTTACCAAAAAGAAAGAAGAAATTTTAAATGCTTTACCAGCAGTTTTTAATGTTGATTTTATTAAGGGTATTGCAGATTCAGACTATGATGCAAATTTTAAGAGACTCTGTTATGAATATTTGCCGTTAAAATTTAGTAGAAGACATGGAGATCCAAGTAGGCCTTGGAACAAGTTTTCTATCAATACACGTAGTGAAATAGACGGTTCAAAAATATTAGACTACGAAGGAAACTGGAGAGATATTTTTCAAAACTGGGAAGCCTTAGCGCATTCTTACCCAGAGTTTATTGAAGGAATGATTCATAAGTTTTTAAATGCGACAACTTTCGAAGGGTACAATCCTTATAGAGTAACCAAAGATGGTTTTGATTGGGAAACTATAGAAGAAAACGATCCTTGGTCTTACATTGGATATTGGGGAGATCACCAAATTATTTATTTACTTAAATTTCTAGAATTTATAGAAAAGTATTATCCGAACAAATTGGTAAAAAATTTCACAGAAGATGTATTTGTATATGCCAATGTTCCTTATAAAATTAAGAGTTATGAAGACACTCTAAAAGATCCAAAAGATACCATTGATTTTGATACGAAGTTAGACCAAAAAATTCAAGAAGAGAAAGAAAGACTTGGTGCCGATGGCGCTTTATTAAGAGATGAGAATTTCTTTATACATAAAGTCAATTTAATAGAAAAACTATTGGCAACTGTATTGGCAAAAGTTTCTAATTTTATACCAGAAGGAGGTATTTGGTTAAACACGCAAAGACCCGAATGGAATGATGCCAATAATGCCTTAGTGGGTAATGGTGTTTCTATGGTAACCCTATACTATCTTAGAAGGTTTATTCATTTCTTTGAAGATATTGTAGAAAAATCTTCAGAAGAAACCTATGCAGTTTCAACAGAATTAACCAATTTTTTCCAATCTGTAGCCTCAGCGTTGAATAATCACGTAAGTATATTGTCTGGAAAAATTTCAGATGTAGACCGAAAAACACTTTTAGATATCATAGGAAAAGCCGGAAGCACTTATAGAACTACTATTTACGAAACTGGTTTTACAAGTGACAAAGAAGCGGTTTCGAAAGGCGATTTAACTTCGTTTTTCAATGTTTTAAAAAAATATTTAGACCATACAATTGCTGCAAACAAACGTTCAGATAACTTGTATCATGCCTATAACTTAATGACGGTAGAAAGTGATACTGAGATCTCTGTTTCTTACCTGTCAGAAATGTTAGAAGGTCAAGTAGCCGTTTTAAGTTCTGGTTATTTATCTGCAAAAGAAGCTTTGTCTGTTTTAGATGGTTTAAAGGAAAGTGCTCTTTTTAGAGAAGATCAATATAGCTATATTCTATACCCAAATAAGAATTTACCAAGGTTTACAGATAAGAATATTATTCCAGCAACTGCAGTTGAGAAATCAGCATTATTGCAAAAACTTTTAGCGGATGGTAATTCACAAATCATTGAAAAGGACATCACAGGAGCCTACCATTTTAATGCAAATTTTAACAACGGCGTCCGATTAAAAGAAACTTTAGATATACTTTCAGAAAGCTACCAATCATTATTAGCAAAGGATGAAAAACTGATTTTAGCGATTTATGAAGAAATGTTTGATCATAAATCTTTTACAGGAAGGTCTGGAACATTTTTTGGCTATGAAGGTTTAGGTTCTATCTATTGGCACATGGTTTCGAAGTTGTTAATCGCAGCACAAGAGAACTGCTTATTGGCAATTAATGAGAATGAAAGTGAAGAAGTAATTGGAAGACTATTAGAGCACTATTACGAAATTAACGAAGGTATTGGAGTACATAAGTCACCAGAATTATATGGTGCATTCCCTACAGATCCTTATTCGCATACACCTGCAGGAAAAGGAGCGCAACAACCAGGAATGACAGGTCAGGTAAAAGAAGATATTTTATCTAGATTTGGTGAAATTGGTGTTTTTGTAAAGAAGGGTCAATTACAGTTTAATCCGAAGTTGTTAAGAAAAGAAGAATTCTTAACCGCCTCTAAAGACTTTATATATGTTGATCTTGATAGTCATAAAAAAACCTTAATTCTATCGCCTAATACTTTTTGCTTTACCTATTGTCAGATACCTGTAATTTATCAGTTGTCAGAAAAAAGTGGAGTTAAAGTCTTTTTTGAAGATGCGACAAACAAAGAGTTTGAAAACTTAGTCTTAGATGCTGAGGTGAGTCAAAAAATATTTGAAAGAACAGGCGAAGTAAAAAAGATAATTGTTTTTATAAATAAATAACAAGTACAAGAAAAAATGATTAAAAATAGACAAAGAAGGAAAGCAAATTACAATATTATTATTTCCTTTTTTGTGTTGTTTATCACATTCGCTTGTATTCAAAATACTAAAGTAGCAACCCCGCAAAAAGCAGCAATGACAGCAGCAAAAATTTTAGGAAATCCTAATTATTTGGCAATATCTTATGGAGGTTATAGAGAAACTTCAAGAGATGTTCAACCTACAATAAAAGAGTTGAAAGAAGATATGAAAATTCTTTCTGCGATGGGAATCAAGATTATAAGAACCTATAATGTCCAACCAGATTTACCACACGCATCCAATATTTTAAAAGCCATCACTGAGCTTAAAAAAGAAGATGCCACTTTTGAAATGTATGTAATGCTAGGTGCTTGGATAGATTGTTTAAATGCTTGGACAGACAAAGAGCCAAATCATGCCATAGAAAGTGCACAAAATGCTGGTGAAATTGATAGAGCTGTAGCCTTGGCAAAGCAATATCCAACTATTGTAAAAGTAATTGCTGTAGGGAATGAAGCCATGGTGAAATGGGCTGCTAGTTATTTTGTACAACCCAATGTTATTTTAAAATGGGTAAATCACTTACAAGGTTTAAAGAAAGAGGGAGCACTATCTAAAGATTTATGGATTACAAGTTCAGACGATTTTTCTTCTTGGGGCGGAGGAGATCCGATGTATCATACCCAAGATTTGGAGAAATTGATGAACGCAGTAGATTATATTTCGATGCATACCTACGCATATCATAATTCACATTACAACCCTGCGTTTTGGAAAACGCCAAAACATTTAAAAAATCTAACCGACAAAGAAAAAATTAATGCCGCAATGTTGCGAGCTTTAAATTTTGCTAAAAACCAATACAAAGGAGTTTCCAATTATATGAAAAGTTTAGGAATCAGCAAACCGATTCATATTGGAGAAACAGGATGGGCAACGATTTCAAATGGACATTATGGGATCAATGGATCTAGAGCAACTGATGAATACAAACAAGGATTGTATTATAAGTCACTTCGTGAATGGACCAATAAAGAAGAGATCTCTTGTTTTTATTTTGAAGCTTTTGATGAAAAATGGAAAGATGCGAACAATATAAACGGGTCAGAAAATCATTTTGGATTAATCAACCTAAAAGGAGAAGCAAAATTTCCTCTTTGGGATCAGGTAGATAAAGGTGTTTTCAAAGGTATTACCCGAAATGGAAAACCAATAACAAAAACATTTAATGGAGATAAACAGGCGTTAATGAAAACTGTTTTGGTTCCAAATACAGAGTATCAAAGATAAAATACATTTCTTATGAAAATCATAAAATATATCCCTCAATTAGCACTTTTTATAATGATGATGAGTTGCAATCAAAAAGAAAATCAATTAGTTGTAGCTGTATACGAAACATCTGCTAGCGGTAACAAACTGACTAAAATTTCACCATTTTCTTCAGATGAAAATGCAGCTACAATCACCTTAGATCCAACACGGAAATTTCAAATTATTACTGGTTTTGGGGGCGCTTTTACCGAGTCTTCCGCTTACTTACTAAATCGTTTAAGTAAAAAAAACAGAGACACCATTATACAAGCTTACTTTGCAAAAGAAGGGGCAAATTATTCTTTAACAAGAACGCATATGAATTCATGTGATTTCTCCTTGTCTCAATATTCCTATTCTCCAGTTGCAGACGATATGGCGCTGGAACATTTTACAATTAAAGAAGATCAAGACGATTTAATTCCGATGATTAAAGCGGCAATGGCAGTGTCTGAAGAGGGCTTTAAAATCTTTGCTTCCCCATGGACAGCAGCTCCTTGGATGAAAGACAACAACAAATGGGTAGGCGGAAAATTATTGCCAAAATACTATGATACTTGGGCATTGTTCTTTTCTAAGTATGTAGATGCTTACAAAGAAGAAGGCATCGATATTTGGGGTTTTACGGTAGAAAATGAACCACACGGAAATGGCAACAACTGGGAAAGTATGCATTATTCACCAGAAGAAATGACTACTTTTGTGCAACACCATTTAGGACCAAAACTAGAAGCAGATGGTCATGGAGACAAAATTATTTTAGGGTACGATCAAAATAGAGCAGGTATCAAAGAATGGGTAGATGTAATGTATGCTACTGAAGCTTCTTCAAAGTATTACGACGGAACAGCCATTCACTGGTACGAAAGCACTTATGAAGTTTTCCCCGAAGCGCTACAATACGCACACAACAAAGCCCCAAATAAATACTTAATAGAAACAGAAGGCTGTATCGACTCTCAGGTTCCAGAATGGAAAAATGATGCTTGGTATTGGTCAAAAGAAGCTACTGATTGGGGATGGGATTGGGCACCAGAAAAAGACAAACACTTGCATCCGAAATATGCACCCGTAAACCGATATGCAAGAGATATTATTGGCTGTCTTAACAACTGGGTAGACGGTTGGGTAGATTGGAACATGGTCCTAGACAAACAAGGAGGTCCAAACTGGTTTAAAAATTGGTGTGTAGCACCCATACTAGTAGACCCAGAAAAGGACGAAGTCTATTTTACGCCGTTGTATTATACCATGGCACATTTTAGCAAATACATTAGACCCAATGCACAAGTAATTGGTTTGGACAGCTCCGATAAAGAATTACAAGTAACTGCTGCAAAAAACCCAGATGGTTCCATAGCTGTTGTTGTCTTTAATGAAGGGAATAAAGAAAAGAATTTTAAATTACGATTAGACGGAAAAGAAACATCAATACGTATCAATGCGCAAGCATTACAAACAATTATGATTAACTAACCAAAACTAAAATTATATGTCAAACTCAAATATTTCCTCAAAAGTACCTATGGGAAAAAAAATAGCATTTGGTATAGGAATGTTCGCTAATCAAATGTTTCCTGCAATACTCGGTATATTCATGGTAGTTTTGGTAGAAGACTTGAAATTTACAGGTTTAATGTGGGCAATGATTTACTTATTCCCAAGATTATTTGATGCAATTACAGACCCAATTATGGGGTTTATTTCCGATAATACTAGGTCCAAATTGGGAAGACGAAGAAAGTATGTTCTAATTGGTGGAATTATTATGGGGATTTCTTACATTTTTATGTGGCAGTTATTTGTAGATAATGGGCTTCAATATAATTTTTGGTATTTCTTTTTATGGTCGATTGTATTTTATTTAGGACTCACTTTTTTTAGTGTTCCTTATGTTGCTATGGGGTATGAGATGAGTGACGATTTTCACGAACGCACCAATATCATGGCAATTTCTCAATGGATAGGACAATGGGCCTGGATAATTGCACCTTGGTTTTGGTTAATAATGTACGACACAGAATGGTTTCCTTCTGCAGATGTTGCAGTCAGAGAATTGGCTGTTTGGGTGGCGATACCTTGTGCAATTTGCGCAATAGTGCCAGCAATTTTTATCAAAGAGGAATCCACAATAGATAAAGATGAATATGAACCGCTGAATTTATCAAATATTGGAGGAAGTTTCATAAAAATATTAAACAGCTTTGTGGAAGCTTTTAAAATTAAAGAATTTAGAAAATTATGTATATCTACATTCTTTATTTTTAATGCGTTTAATACAGTAGCTTCACTTACTTTTTTTGTAATTGTATATAAATTATTTAATGGAGATGCTGGTTCAACAGGTATATGGGTATCATTATTTGGTTGCATAGGAGCATTGGGGACAACATTTTTGGTAATACCTATTGTAACTTGGTTGTCTAAAAAGTTTGGTAAGAAAAAAGCATTTTTAATTGCACAAACAATTTCAATAATTGGTTACATTTTATTATACTTTTTATTTGTTCCAGGAAAGCCTTGGTTATACATTATTGCATTACCATTCTTCTCATTTGGTATAGGGAGTTTATTTATGATAATGATGTCTATGACAGCTGATGTTATTGATGTAGACGAACTTAATACAGGTAAGCGTCGTGAAGGTACATTTGGTGCTATATATTGGTGGATGGTTAAAGTTGGCTTTGCCATTGCAGGAGCGCTAAGTGGGCTAATTATTTGGTTTGTAGGATTTAATCCAGATACACCAGTAATAGAGCAACAGGCATCTGTTGATGGATTACATGCATTTTTTTGTTTCTTTCCAGTTATAGGTACTTTGGCTGCAATGTGGGTAATGAAAGATTATAGTATTGATGAAAAACGTGCAACTGAAATTAGAGCAGCATTAGTAAAAAAAAGAAATTCAAAAAACTTAACCTCTTAATACCAAACAAATAAATTATTGTCTTTAGGCAATTTTACTTCTGGTTTAAAAACAGATGTTGATTTTTCTTCAATAACAAATGATGAAAAATAAATATTTTTCAAATACATTAAATAAAGGATTTCATGCACCTATGGAGAAGCTCAGAATATAGGGGACAATTAACTTTAAATTAAGTAAGAATAAAATCTTTAAAAAATGTCATATAGAAAGAAACACAATTTTTTAAAAAACACCATCAATTTATCAGAGTATAAAGGGATGGATTTTAGCAAGTTTTCAATAGCAGAGTTAAGAAAAATGTGGAAAGATACTTTGACCAAAGGAATGCATGGAATCTGTTTCAGTATTTATGAAGATGGCCAGGAACCAGGAGATATCATTACAGAAGAACAAGTAGAAAGGCGAATTAAAATTTTAAAACCCCATACAAAATGGATTCGTTCTTTTTCATGTATAGAAGGAAACGAACACATTCCTAGAATCGCCAAAAAACATGGATTGAAAAACATGGTGGGTGCTTGGTTGAGTGATAATTTAGAGAAAAATGAACTAGAAATTGAAGCCTTAATTAAATTAGGAAAAGAAGGATGTATAGATATTGCAGCAGTTGGTAATGAAGTATTGTATAGAAACGATTTAACATTAGAACAGTTACTAGATTATATAAAAAGAGTAAAAGAAGCACTTCCCAATGTTTCTGTGGGATATGTAGATGCATATTATGAGTTTTCTAAACACCCAGCGTTGATAGAAATAAGTGATGTCATCCTTTCAAATTGCTATCCTTATTGGGAATCTAGCCCTATAGATGATTCCTTAGATCACATGCAGCAAATGTTTCATCAAGCAACAGATGCAGCTGGCAAAAGAAAAAAGGTAATCATCACAGAAACAGGTTGGCCAAGTCAAGGAGGTAGTGAAGGCGGTGCAGTAGCATCAAAAGAAAACGCAATGAAATATTTTATCAATACACAATTATGGTCTTTAAAAGAGAATGTTGCTATTTTTTACTTTTCTTCATTTGATGAATCTTGGAAAGTTGGAGATGAAGGAGATGTTGGTGCTTACTGGGGTTTATGGGATAAAAACGAAGTCTTGAAATATTAAAACAAAAGGAGGGTTTATTTTGTTTTTTGTAATCCTTTTTTTTACACTTATTGGACTGCTAAAATTAAATAAACCTCAAAATATCGTATTCATAAAACATTTTATAGATACAATATAGGTTTATAATTTAACATTGAATTGGTTAACCAATACAATGCCCATACACATAGCTTCAATTTTAAGTTTTAAAATCCAGTATATTGTAGTTTCATCCTTTGTGACATTGGTTTTTCGCTTATTTTATTTTATTTAAAACTTAATATTTAATGTATGTTTTATATATAGGTCTAGGTTTTATAAATAACCGAATTTTATCCCTAATATACAATCACAATCAAAAAAACCCTAATCATGAAAAAAATTACTTTATTTTTTACGATCATACTACCCTCTTTGATGTATGCCCAAGCACCAAGTTCTGCTGCTTCAGCCCCTACAGCAAGAGATGCTGAGAACGTAATTTCGTTATTTACGCAAACATCAGATGCATCTACAACTGTGTATGATGATATTACGGTGTCAAACTTCAATCCAAACTGGGGGTCAACCTCTGGAAATGTGACAACTGAAACATTAAATAGTGACAATGTCCTAAAATATCCAGCCTTTAACTATCAAGGAATTGTTATTGGATCTGATATTAATATTTCTGGAATGACGACGATGCATGTAGACATTTGGACGAATGGACTCTCTCCAAATGTGTTTTTAATAAGCGCAACTACAGGAGAAAAATCTGTCAACGTTGCCGCAAATGCTGGTTCTTGGTCAAGTGTAGAAATTCCTTTATCCGATTTTACAGATCAAGGGATGGGAATTTCTGATATTAAAGAATTAAAATTTGATGGTGGAGATTCTACTACAGATATTTATATAGACAATATCTATTTTTGGAAAGAACCTATAGCAGCAGGGACAGACGCTTCTTTAAGTAATTTAAATGTTAGTGGAGCGATCATTTCTGGTTTTAGCCCTACAACTTTTGCCTACACTGTTGGTGTAGCCGTTGGAGCTTCTGCCCCTCAAGTTACAGCAACAGCAACAGATGCCAATGTTTCAAGCATTACAATTACACAAGCGACTTCAGTACCTGGAGATGCAAGCGTAGTGGTTGTTTCTCAAGACGGATCAGCGACAAATGAATATACGATTTCATTTGTTGAAGTTGGACCTTCAGAAGCTGCTCCAACACCACCAGCAAGAAATGCAGAAGATGTCGTTTCTTTATTTAGTAATGCTTATACTGATATGCCAATAGACTCTTGGTCGGCAACTTGGGATGATTCTAATATTGAAGATATACAAATCGAAGGTGATGACGTTAAAAGAATTAATTTTGGTAATTTTATAGGTGTAGAATTTCAAGATGCAGGAAGAGTAGATGCTACAGATTTTACGCATTTCCATATTGATATTTATACAGAAACAGCTACCCAAGATAAAAGTTTCAATTTGAAGTTTTCTAACTGGGCTGGAGGAGATGCTGAAGCCAATGCAATCGAGTTTTCTACGACGAATTCGAGCAACCCTTCATTACCAGGTTCGAACCCAGGAACTTGGATTTCTTTAGAGATTCCTTTTACTAGTTGGAATGGTGTAAATGGTGCTTCTAGAAGTGACTTAGCGCAATTCATCATCACCTCGAACTTAGGTGAAGTATTTGTTGATAATATTTATATGTACAAAATACCAACAGCAACTGTTCCAACAACAGATGCTCCAACACCACCAGAAAGAGAAGATGCAGATGTGATCTCTATCTACAGTGATGCGTATACTAACATAAACGTTACAAATTTCAATCCAGGGTGGGGACAGTCAGGAGCAGTAGACACCGCTTATGACCCTACTGGAAATGGTGTAAACACCGTATTAGAATATTCAAACTTTAATTACCAAGGAACAGAATTTGATGCTACAGATGCTTCAGCAATGGAGTTTGTACACATTGATATTTGGACAGCAGATGCAACGAATGTAAAGTTCAGTCCTATAAACAACGGTACAGGTGCTGGTGAGTTTTTAGTGGATGTTCCTGTTGTTATAGGTGGATGGAGTAGTGTAGATATTGCGATTGCTGATTTTACAGGGATGACATGGGATTCTTTATTTCAAATGAAATTTGATGGTGCTGGAGGAACAAATCCTTCCACAATTTATATAGATAATGTGTACTTCTATAAAGCGGCACCGTTTACTGGCGTTGCATTGCCTTTTGATTTTGAAGATGGAGAAAATCCATTTGTAGCAAATGCAAGTGTTGGAACTGTCATTGAAGATCCAACCGATGCAGCCAACAAAGTGCTACAAGTAGTAGGTGGAGCTGGCGATTGGGACAATATAATCTCTAGTTTAGATTTAAATGTCAACTTATCAGACGATGATAACAATACGATTACTTTTAGAATCAAGCCGATGAATGGCACAGGATCTGGGAATCATTTGTTAAAATTTGAAGGAGAAGCAGGAGGAGGTCCAAATACAGAATTAGCATTCAATACTACTGGTACAGATTGGGAAACCATCAGTTTAAACTTTCCAGCAGGTTTAGGGAGTTATTCTAAATTAGTACTCTTTACAGATGCTGCAAGTTCAGCTACGGATACTTACTTAATTGATGACATAGCAGGAGGTACCAATGCTGCACCTCCAACAGATCCAGCAGCACCAACCGTAGCTGCACCAACCCCTCCAGCAAGAAATTCTTGGGATGTTGTTTCATTATTTAGTAATGCATACGATAACATCACCATAGATGCTTGGTCTGCAAGTTGGGATACCGCTGAAATTGAAGATCTACAAATTGTTGGAAATGACACTAAAAAAATCACTTTTGAAAATTTTATAGGCGTTGAATTTCAAGATAGCAATCGAATAGATGCTACAGAATTCACACATTTTCATCTTGATGTTTTTGTAACGGAAGCAACTTTAGATAAAAGTTTTAATTTGAAATTTTCTAACTGGAATGGTGGAACTGCTGAAGCAAATGCAATAGAGTTTTCTGCAAACAATGCAAGTAGTCCAGCGATCCCGAATCCGAATCCAGGAACTTGGATTTCTCTAGACATGCCTTTTTCAAGTTGGACAGGAATTGGAAATGCTTCTAGAAACGACTTGGCACAGTTTTTAATAACAAGTAATTTAAATATTGTTTATGTAGATAATATTTATATTTATAGAGCTGCAACAGCAGGCGTAGAAACAAACAACTTGTTAAACGTAAGCTTATCTCCAGTTCCAGCGACAAATGAATTAAGAATTAGTGCACAAGACCTTATTGAAAATGTAACTATTTACAATGTCTTAGGAAAAAGAGTCGTGAACGCTACCATCAATAAAAAAGAAGATATAATTGACTTATCTTCATTGAAAACGGGTGTTTACATTTTAAAATACACGATTAACAATGCAGTTGGAACGATGAAGTTTATTAAAGAATAAACAAACATTCCTTTCACAAAAGATAAAATCGCCTACAGCAATGTAGGCGATTTTTTTTATGAAGAAAAATAATAATTTAAAGATTCAGAAGTCTTTTAGCAGCATTAAAAGGCGTCGTTTTTCCATTTTCTAAAGCAATTATTTCTTTAGATAATGCCGCTTTGATCAATGGATTTTGGTAAAAATTCGTTTTTATTTGCTGTTCTATTGTAGACAAAAGCCAAAATTTATTCTGTTCGTTTCTTTTGTTTTCAAAAGAAGCATTCTCTTTTGTTAGTTTGATGTACTCAGAAATTAAAAGTTCAATTTCAGCAATTCCATGATTTTCCAATGCACTCGCTGTAACCACCTTTGGTTGCCACTTGCTTTCCTTTAACGGATACAAATGCAAGGCGTTTGTAAACGCTACTTTTGCCATCTTCGCATTATCAACATTATCTCCATCTGCTTTATGAATTACAATGGTATCCGCCATCTCTATAATACCACGCTTCATTCCCTGTAATTCATCACCAGCACCCGATAATTTCAATAATAAAAAGAAATCGATCATCGAGTGTACCACGGTTTCAGACTGTCCAACACCCACCGTTTCAATAATAATGGTATCAAATCCAGCAGCCTCACATAGAATGATGCTTTCCCGTGTTTTCTGAGCAACCCCTCCCAAAGAAGTCCCAGATGGAGAAGGTCTTATAAATGCATTTTTATCAGTAACCAATACCTCCATGCGAGTTTTATCGCCTAAAATACTTCCTTTGTTTACAGAGCTACTTGGATCTACTGCCAACACCGCAACTTTTTTATCTTGTGAAGTTAAATGTTTACCAAAAGCTTCAATAAAAGTACTTTTTCCAACCCCAGGAACCCCTGTAATTCCAATTCTTACCGAATTATTCGCAAAGGGCAAACAACGCTCTAAAATAGCATTCGCTTTTTGTTGATGCTTTACCGTTGTACTTTCTACCAATGTAATGGCACGACTTAAAAAAGGAATGTCTCCTGCTAAAATGTTTGTCACAAATTCCTCCACAGAATGCTGTTTTGCCCTGCTCAGTTTTATCTTTTGAGCAGCGCTATTACTCGTGGTTTCTGGTGGAGAAACCCCTTCATTTTCATTCAACGCAGATACTTTTTTATCCATTACAAAAGTTAATATGTAAATTTAAGTATAAAAATGAGAACTTTCTGTTTTGTTTCGCTCGAAAGATTCACAAAGCTTTTAGATTGTTTGCAGTACTATCTGAATTCTAAACGATAGATCTACTCGAAAAAAAGTATTCTACATCCCCTAAATTCTATTTCGCTATTCTTTATAAAGTTCCTATATTTATCAACTGTAAACAGGCACTTTTTTAATGGAACGTTACAAAGAAAATCAATTGAAAGTATACAATTCGCTCTCTAAAAAGAAAGAGGATTTTAAAACCATAACAGACGGATACGTAGGTATGTACGTTTGTGGACCCACCGTATATAGCAATGCGCATCTTGGCAATGTAAGAACGTTTATGTTCTTTGATGTGGTGTATCGGTATTTATTGCATTTGGGCTATAAAGTACGTTATGTGCGGAACATTACCGATGCAGGTCATTTAGAAAATGATGCAGATGAAGGCGAAGACCGCATTTCCAAGAAAGCGCGTTTAGAAAAAATTGAACCGATGGAAGTGGTTCAGAAATATACCGTTGACTTTCATGATGTTTTAAAGAATTACAATTTTTTACCACCAAGTATAGAGCCCACCGCAACAGGACACATTGTAGAGCAAATAGAAATGATTAAGGAAATCATTGAAAAAGGCTTTGCATACGAAGTAAATGGATCGGTCTATTTTGACGTTTTAACCTACAATGAAAACAGCCATTACGGAATTTTATCGGGAAGAAAAGTAGAAGATTTAATACACAACACCAGAACGTTAGATGGGCAATCGGATAAGAAAAATCCACAAGATTTTGCCCTTTGGAAAAAAGCAGATGAAAGACACATTATGCGTTGGCCATCTCCTTGGTCAGACGGATTTCCAGGTTGGCACCTAGAATGTTCGGTAATGAGTACAAAATATTTAGGAGAACAATTTGACATACACGGTGGCGGAATGGATTTAAAATTCCCGCATCACGAATGTGAAATTGCACAGTCTCAAACTTGTAGCGGTGTAAAACCCGTAAATTATTGGATGCACACCAACATGCTGTTATTAAACAGTCAGAAAATGGCAAAATCTACCGGGAATTTTATTCTACCCAATGAGATTTTATCAGGAGAAAATGACATTTTACCAAAACCATTTTCGGCGAGTGTAGTGCGTTTTTTTAATTTACAAGCCAATTATAGAAGCATTCTAGATTTTTCTGGTGAAGCTTTAGAAGCTTCAGAAAAAGGACATTCCAAGTTGATGGAAGCCGTTCGTTTTACAGATAAAATCGAAGCAAGTGCAACGTCTACTTTTGATGTTCAGAAATGGGAAAAGGACTGTTATGCTGCAATGAATGACGATTTTAATACGCCTGTTTTAATTGCACATTTGTTTGAAGCTGTAAAAGCAATCAATCAAATAAAAGAACAAAATGCAACCCTTACAGCCGCTGACTTAACAACGCTTAAAACAACGCTGAACGCTTTTGTTTTTGATGTTTTAGGATTGATGAATGAAGCCAATCAAGACAATTCAGAAAAAATAAATGGTGTTGTTGCACTGTTGATTAAATTAAGAAAAGAGGCTAGAGAAAATAAAGATTGGGCATTGTCAGATCAAATTAGAGATGAATTGATTGCCTTGGGCATTCAGTTAAAAGATGGGAGAGAAGGAACCACATTTTCAATACAATAATTTGAAAAAAAGAATCGCATATCCTTTTATTTTGTTGGTTCGTTTTTATCAAACAGCCATCTCACCTTTTACGCCATCTACATGCAGGTACAGCCCTACATGTTCTCATTATACCATAGAAGCCTTGCAAAAACAAGGATTGTTTGTAGGAGGTTGGTTGGCCTTAAAAAGAATATTTAGTTGCCACCCGTGGGGTGGAAGTGGTTACGACCCAGTACCAGAAAAAAAGAAGAATACAATCTTAAAAGATTGAAGTATAAAATAGATAACCTATGAGTTTTTTAGCAATAAATTGGAATTGGAATCCCGAAATCGTCAATATTGGAGGAATTAGTATCCGTTGGTACAGTGTCATGTTTATCACCGCTTTTTTGTTGGGCCTTCGGCTGATGAAAAAAATATACATCCAAGATAAAATTTCCTTAGAAAAATTAGACCCTTTGTTTATGTACGTTTTCGTTTCTATGTTAGTAGGAATGCGTTTGGGAGAAGTCTTCTTTTATAGCTGGGACAGTTACCAAGGAAATTTATGGCAAATCATATTGCCTTTTAGAAGGCAAGAAGGCGCTGCAATGATTTTTGGTTTGATTGATGGCTGGAAGTTTACCGGAATTTCAGGATTTGCAAGTCATGGTGCTGCCATAGGAATTCCCATTGCATTGTACTTTTATGCGAAGAAACACTTACAAAAACCGTGGTTGTTTATTTTAGACAGACTTGGAATTATGGTGGCTTTGGCAGGGTTCTTCATTCGTTTCGGGAATTTTTTCAACTCAGAAATCTATGGAAAAGAAACGGGTTCTAGTTTTGGTGTCATCTTTGAAGTTGCTGGAGAAACGGTGGCAAGACATCCAACGCAACTCTATGAAGCATTTAGTTATTTAGCCCTATTCTTTGTGATGTGGCATTTGTATTGGAAAACCGATAAAAAACAAAAACTAGGGTACTTATTCGGTCTCTTTACCGCCGTTTTATGGTCGCTACGTTTTGTGATTGAGTTCTTAAAGGAACCACAAGTACAAAAAAGAGGCGAAGAATGGTTCTTTAGCCCCTTAAATACCGGGCAAGTTTTAAGCATTCCTTTGGTTTTGTTAGGGCTTTGGTTGATGTTTCGGAAGAGGAAGTAATTCATATTTAATAGCAAAAAAACCTCGTTCTATTTTTAGAACGAGGTTTTATATAATTTGTGTTTGTAATTTTTTAAAGAGACTTACCCTTCAAAACCTTCTCCGCCATCCCCATTGTTTCCTCCGCCTCTTTCGGGTTGCTTCTTTTTCTGATTGAATCGGTAGCTAAAGTTTAAAGAAATTTGACGCTGTCTCCATTGAAACGTTTGATCGGAAATATTGGTAGGATTGTCTCTATTTGGAGTGTAGCTTATCGAGTTTCTTTTTCTAGAATTGAATACATCACTCACATTCAACACCAAGGTTCCTTTTTCTTTTAAGACCTCTTTACTGAAGGCTAAATTGGCAGAGAAGATTCCTGTAGAAACACTTTGTGCGCTTTCACTTGGACCTCTGTAAGACAATCTTGTTTGCCATTCTATAGCATAAGGCAGACTTACACGTGCATTAAACCGGGCCCTCCAACTGGTATTGCTATTGCTTAAATTATCTGTAATGACAATGGTTTCATTTGTGTCTGGATTTAAGAAATCGTAGGTATATACACCTTCCGTTTTAGAATTGAACAAATTGAAACTTCCATCAAAACGCACCTTTTTTGAGGCATTGTAATTCGATGTAAATTCAAAACCATACCGATCTTCAGTAGCCAAATTGATGGGCTCTCTAATGAGTACAGACTCATCATTTCCATTAATTTCTCTAATTTCTTGACGGGTAACTCTACTGATGTTATTAATAGAATGTTGATAATAAATAGAGGCATTTACGGTTAATTTTCCAATTCTGTTTAAATACCCTAAATCGAAAGAATTTGTAAAAGTTGGGATCAAAGCAGGGTTTCCTTTAAAGATAATGTTTTGACTGTTTCGAGATTCAAAGGGATTTAAATACCAGAAACGAGGTCTTCGTAAACGTCTGCTGTATCCTAAAGTATAACTTTGTTTCTCGGTAGCTTCAAAACCAATATTTACCGTTGGAAACAATTCAGTGTAGCTAAAGTCATTATTTTCATTGGTGTCTAACAATCTTACTTTTACGTCAGTGGTTTCCAAACGCAATCCCAATAAGAATGAAAACTGATTAAATTTATTACCATATTGGGTATAAAAAGCATGAATGTCTTGCCCAAATTCTAAGTTGTTTGAAGGGTCAAAATCGGGATCAGAAACAGGCGTTACTAAAAAATCGGAAGTTAAATTCTGAAAGTTTCCACGATATCCCGCTTCAAATTGGGTGTTTTTCCCAATTGGCAATACATAATCTGCTTGTACTAAAGTATTTTTTGAACCTTCGTTGGTACTATTAGTTTCATCTGCAAAACCAGGCTCTGTGTTAATCGCTTGTTCGTTTTCTTTGCTATCACTGTATTGAAAGTCAACCGTTAGTTTATGCCCCTCTTTATTAAAATTATTGGTGTAATTTAAAGAGTATTGCACCGTTTCATCGTCTCCGTCCTCATCTTGAATACGAACCGCGCTGTCTGTGTTGTTGCCATTCCCATCAAACTCCTCAATGGTGTTTTCTGAATAATTACCGCTTTTGGTATTTCGATAAAAGACTGTTCCAGTAATATTACTTTTCTTCGTTAGAAAATATTCCAAGCCAACATTAGCATTAAAACTGTTTCTTCTTCTCTGCCATATTCGATCTTCAACTCTTGAACTCGAAATTACGCCATCGGTTAGGTTTCTTAAATCGGTAAAAGAATTCCCCGGGCCTTTGCTGTAACGATATCCAAAGTTAGAAAAGAAATTGGTTTTTTTTTCTCGTTGATTTAAGTTGGTCGCCAACTGAAATTGATCTGGCGTTCCAACAGTCGTATTTATAGAACCATTAAAGCCCAATGCCTTTCCTTTTCGTAGAACGATGTTTAAGATCCCTGCGGTTCCTTCAGCGTCATATCTTGCAGAAGGTGATGTGATAACTTCCACTTTCTCGATGGCGTCTGCTGGTAGCTGTCTCAGTGCATCTGCACCACTTAATCCTACCAATGCAGAAGGTTTACCATCAATTAAGATACGTACGTTTTCATTTCCACGCAAGCTTACGTTTCCTTCGACATCCACACTTACAGAAGGTACGTTGTCTAATACATCAGAAGCATTTCCACCTTTTACAGTCATGTCTTTTCCTACGTTATAGATCCGCTTGTCTAAGCGAATATCAACCGTAGATTTTTCGGCAATAATAACAACTTCGTTCAAACTATTTGCATCTTCAGAAAGTTTGATAATTCCAAAATCTTTGTTTGCTGTTAATAATTGCGTTGGCAATTGTATGCTTTTAAAAGAAATATACTCCACACTTATTTCATAGGTTCCAGTAGGAGTTTTAATGTCGAAAAACCCTTTTTCGTTGGTAATTCCACCAGAAATTTTTTGCGTTGCTGTATTTTTTAATACAATGGTTGCATATTCTAAAGGTACGCTAGTTGTTGCTTCTACAACTTTCCCTTTAAGAGAGATGTTTTTTGTATTTGTTGCTTGTTGTGCTAATAATAGGGTGGTAGAAAAAAGGAAAAAGAGTAGTAGGGGTAATTTTTTGATCAAAGCTTGTTTTGTTTTTGTTTTAGACAACAAAGTTTGCATTAAGTTTAATGGTTTGTTGTTAAAGAAAAGTTAAAGGGTTTATTTAATGCCAATCTATATAATTGATAAAATATCAGAAGTAGGTCTTCCAATCACTCCCTTGTTTTTATTGATAATGATAGGGCGTTCAATTAATTTTGGATTTTCAACCATGGCTATGATTATTTCGGCATCTGACATTGTGGTTCCTTTAAAATTTTCTTTCCAAATTTTTTCGTTTTTTCGAACCAAATCAATTGGAGAGATTTTTAGTAATTGAAGCACTTCAGTCAGTGATTCTTTAGAAAATTTTGAGTCTAAATATTTGACGATTTCAAACTCTTTCCCAGAAGTTTCTAAAAGTTCAACACCTTGTCTCGATTTCGAACAACGTGGATTGTGGTATATTTTTATCATTTTAAAAGCTTCAAAGGTTTCTTATATAATGCCTATGGGTATTTCTGGTTCATTTTTTTTGTTTAGCTAAAAGCTACAGCTAACAGATTACAAATCATTATCCTTTTTCTGACCATTCAACATTAAATACGATTTTAAAAAGGGATTGATCTGTCCATCCATCACATTGTCTACGTTTCCTGTTTCATGACCAGTTCTTACATCTTTTACTAATTTATAAGGATGCATTACATAATTTCGTATTTGACTTCCCCATTCATTTTTCATTTTATTCGCTTCAATATCAGCTCTTGCTGCTTGTTGTTTTTGAAGCTCAATTTCATACAATTGAGATTTTAGCATTTTCATTGCTGTAGCCCTATTATCATGCTGAGAACGAGAGTTTGAACACGAAATTTGAATGCCTGTTGGTTTGTGTGTCAGTTGCACTTTCGTTTCTACTTTGTTTACATTCTGCCCACCAGCACCACTAGATCTTGCGGTTACAATTTCGATGTCTGCGGGGTTGATGTCAATTTCAATAGAATCATCTGCAACAGGAAATACATACACAGAGCCAAAGGTAGTATGTCGTTTTCCATTGCTATCAAAAGGGGAAATACGGACCAATCGATGTACCCCATTTTCTCCTTTTAGCCAACCAAACGCATAATCCCCTTCAATTTCTAGGGTAATGGTTTTAATTCCAACAACATCTCCAGCCTGATAATTCAGTGTTTTTAATTTAAAACCTTGTTTTTCTGCCCACATAGTATACATTCGAGAGAGCATTTCTACCCAGTCACAACTTTCAGTCCCACCAGCTCCAGCAGTAATTTGTATGGTAGCAGACAAAGAATCTCCTTCTTCTGAAAGCATATTTTTGAACTCAATGTCTTCTAAAAAAGTACTGACTATTTGAAATTGTCCTTCAATCTCGGTTTCATCCACTTCACCTTCTTTGTAGAATTCATACAATACCTGTACGTCTTCATTTAAAGAAATGGCTTTTTCATAATCTTCTACCCATTTTTTCTTGAAACGAAGTTCTTTCATGATCACTTCCGCTTTTTTAGGATCGTTCCAAAAATCTGGATTTGCCGTTTTTTCTTCTTCGTTGGCAATTTCAATCCGTTTTTTGTCAATCTCTAAATAAGATTTTAATTTCTCTATTCTTGCAGAAATATCTTTCAGTTGGTCTTGTGTAATCATAAGCTCCACAAAAATAAATGAATTTTTAAGATATCTTCTTTTAAAATTGCTCCTTATTTTATAGATTTAACAAAAATATAGTTCCCATGAAAAAAGCAGTGTTCATTCTTTTTTTTATTTCAATTTCTTTTAACGGGTTTTCGCAGTTTTTTATTGAAAAATCGAGTAGTAAACTTCAAAAAGGAATTACAAAATACGAAGGTTTTTATGATTTTTATCATGATGAAAATTCAGACAAGATCTTTTTACAGATAGAAAATCTTGATGAAGATTTTCTTTATGTGCGTTCACTTTCCGAAGGAATTGGCTCCAATGATATTGGTTTAGATCGTGGTCAGTTAGGCGACGGCGTGGTTGTCTCTTTTAAAAGATTTGGGAATAAAATTATGTTGATTCAGCCAAATCAAGATTATAGAGCAATTACAGCGAATAAAGAAGAAAAACAATCGGTAAAAGAAGCCTTTGCTAAATCGGTTTTACACGGTTTTGTAATTAAAGAAGAAAAAAAGGCGGTGTTTTTAGTAGATGCGACTTCTTTTTTTATGCGAGATGCACACGGAGTCGCCAAAACGTTGGCAAGAAATAAGCAAGGAAGTTATAATTTAGATGCAAGTAAAAGTGCTTTCAATACTCAAAGAACAAAGGCATTTCCTAAAAATGTAGAATTTGATGCAATGCTTACCTTTAAAGGTTCGCCAAAAGGAACATTGCTTAGAAGTGTTACTCCCGATCCCAGCTTGGTTACGGTGCACCAACATCACTCTTTTATTGAATTGCCAGACAACGGCTATAAGCCAAGAAAGTTTGATACCCGATCTGGAGGATATGCAATGTCGTATTTAGATTATGCAACACCTGTAAATGAATCCATAACCAAACGTTTTATTTATAGACACCGTTTGGAAAAGAAAAACCCGAATGCTGCTGTTTCAGAAGCAAAAGAACCCATTGTCTACTATTTAGATCGAGGAACACCAGAACCGGTGCGTTCTGCTTTGTTAGATGGTGGACGTTGGTGGAATCAAGCATTTGAAGCCATTGGTTTCAAAAATGCCTTTCAAATGAAAATGTTACCAGAAGGAGCCGATCCGTTGGATATTCGTTACAATATGGTGCAATGGGTGCATCGATCTACTCGTGGTTGGAGTTATGGTGCCAGTATTTCCGATCCAAGAACTGGAGAAATAATCAAAGGACATGTGAGCTTAGGGAGTTTGAGAATTCGTCAAGACTTTTTGATTGCACAAGCATTGCAAGCGCCTTACAAAAACGATACGATAGATGATTCTTTTGCATTGCAAATGGCAATAGCGAGAATTAGACAACTGTCTGCACATGAAATTGGACATACTTTAGGTTTTGCACATAATTTTGCAGCAAGTACCAATAACAGAGCTTCTGTGATGGATTATCCGCATCCAAAATTCACATTAAATGAAGAGGGAGAAATCGATTTTTCAACCGCATATGACACCAAAATTGGTGCATGGGATAAAGTAACCGTTGCCTATTTTTATCAAGATTTTCCTGCTGAAGAAAATGAAGAACGCGCATTGAATGCTATTTTAGAAAATGCATTTTCTAGTGGATTAAAGTATTTGTCAGATGCAGACGCAAGGTCGGGTGGAAGTGCAAGTGCTTCTGCCCATTTATGGGATAACGGAGGAAACATACATGATGAATTGTACAATGTCTTAAAAATTAGAAAAACAGCAATTGAAAACTTTTCAACCCACAATGTAAAAATAAATACCCCATATTCTGTTTTAGAAGATGTTTTTGTACCCTTGTATTTTTTCCATAGATACCAAACAGAAGCAACCGTAAAACTAATTGGTGGGCTCAGCTACAATTATGCGATTACTGGTGGAAATCAAAAAGTAGTAAAGCGTGTTTCTGGAACTTCGGAACGAATTGCCTTGCAAGCTGTTTTACAAACGTTGCATGTGGAAGAAATTGCGATTCCGAAAGAGAAACTAGCATTGTTTCCTCCAAGAGCAATGGGGTATGGGAGAACAAGAGAATCATTTTCTAGCAAGGTAGGCGTTGCTTTTGACCCCTTTTCGGCAGTAGAATCGGCTTCAGAAATGACATTGAGTTTATTACTGCACCCGCAAAGAGTTTCGCGCTTAATTGCACACAAAAGTTTGAATAAAAGACAATTGGGGTTGGTAGAATTGTTGGATGAATTAATCGATAAAACGATTAAAAAATCTCATAATGATCGCTATTACCAAGAATTGCAAAACACGATTAATAATAACGTATTGGAACAATTATTTATGCTTTCAATGGTGAAAAACCAGTACAAACAAGTGCCTGCCATTGTTCAGTTTAAATTGAATGAAATAAAGGATTACTTAGTACAAAAAAAATCTGAAGGAATTCAGCAAATATACGATGAAGCAATGCTTCAAAGGATTGATGATTTTCGTAAGAATCCAACTTTGTTTCAAAAAACAGCAGCTCCAAAAATTCCAGATGGATCGCCGATTGGGAGTGATTATTAGAAACAAAACGCATAGATTACGCTAACTTTATACATGTGTTTTTTGTGTAATTAGTGAAATTTGTGTCTTAAAAATTAAAATATGACAATAGACTTAATCTCAGATACAGTAACCAGGCCAACTAAAGGAATGTTGGAAGCAATGATGCATGCAAAAGTTGGTGACGACGTTTTTAAAATGGATCCAACGGTAAATGCACTCCAAGAGAAAGCTGCCAAATTATTTGGCATGGAGGATGCGTTGTTTTTTCCATCGGGTACCATGGCAAATCAAGCCGCAATAAAATTACATACGCAGCCTGGAGATCAATTAATTTGTGATAAATATGCCCATGTGTATAATTATGAAGGGGGGGGAGCTGCGTTTAATTCTGGAGTAACTTGTAAGTTAATCGATGGAGACCGAGGAATGTTTACCGCAGATCAACTAGCAACAGCAATTGCAGGAAGAGCAGATATTCATGTTCCATATTCACGATTGGTTTGTATCGAGAATACTACAAATAAAGGGGGAGGAGCCTGTTGGAATTTTTCTGAATTAGAAAAAGTGCAAAAAATAGCGAAAGAAAATAATCTAGCTTTTCATTTAGATGGCGCACGACTATTCAATGCCATGGTGGCAAAAAATGAAAGCCCAGCCCAATACGGTGCTTTGTTTGATACGATTTCTATCTGTTTGTCAAAAGGTTTAGGGGCACCTATTGGATCTATTTTATTGGGCTCTAAAGCACATATTGCAAAAGCATTAAGAATTCGAAAACTATTGGGAGGTGCTATGCGTCAAATTGGTTTTTTAGCAGCTGCGGCAATCTATGCGTTAGACCATCATGTTGAAAGGTTGGCAGATGATCATCTAAAAGCAAAAGAAATAGGTCGTGTTTTAGAGTCAGCTTCTTATGTTACTAAAGTGGAACCAATAGAAACAAATATCATCATTTTTTATGTAGATGAGAATATTGGTTCCGATCATTTTATTCAAAAAATGAAGTCGAAAAACATTCTTCTAACACCAATGGGAGAAGGAAGAATTAGAATCGTTACTCATTTAGATTATACGGATGAAATGCACGGAGTACTCCTTAAAGAGTTAAAAGAAAATCAATCTTCTTGATCTAACTTTGCCAACTCGGTGTAGTTTCTATTTAATTTGTTTAGTAAAATTCCGTACAGGAGCTGATAGAAACCCCAGAAGAGTAATAACATAATTCCTGTTACTAGCAGCATGACCAAAACAATAAGCCAACCGGGAGCATTTTGAAAACTTCCTTGTGGTGCTATGACCATTCCAAAAGTCATTATTGCAGCTATATAGACGATGTAAAGTAAATTGAAGATGACATAATTTCTAACTGTTCTTCTAGTTTTTCTAATTTTAATCATCAATTTTTTTGTGTTCTCTATTGTAGAAATATTTTTATAATTTTTATAAAAAAGGAAGAGAAAATAAAAGAGGATAGGAATAGTCAAATATTGCGATATTTGTACAAATTTATAAATACCCATTTCTACCATGATTTTTTCGTCGTTAGAAACGTCAAAAACAAAAGTAGATAGGATCATAAATGCAAACTCTAAGAGCCCAATAATAAAAATCCATTTTACAATTGATGATGACTCTGCCTGTGTCATTTTGTAAATTTCTAGTACAGAAATTTTCTTAATTTCTTCGGGTTGATTGTCCCAAGCTTTTTTATAATCGTCTAATAAATCCATGGGTTATGGGTTTAAAATATTTTTTAATTTTTCCTTTGCTCTGTTCATTTTCACTCTTGCATTTCCGTTGGAAATCCCTAATGTTTCGGATATTTCTTTGTAAGGCTTATCTTCTAAATACAAGAATATTAACGCTTTTTCAATGTCGCTTAATTGATGAATTGCACCGTATAAAGCTTTTAATTGAAGCTCCTCAGTATCATCATAAGCAACGGACTTTATTCGATATTCAAAATCACTAATATCTCGCGTTTTTATTCTTCTAGTCGATTTTCGGTACAAAGATATCGCTGTATTTAGTGCTACTCGATACATCCAAGTACTAAACTTTGCTTCGCCTCGAAACTTTCCATAGTTTCTCCAAAGTTGAATAGTAACTTCTTGAAACAAATCGTTATGAGCATCGTTATTTGTAGTATACATTCTACAAATTTTATGAACGATATTCTGATTTTTCTCAAAGTCGGATAAAAATTTAGCTTCTAAATCTTTCAGCACTCTTGTATTTGATTTTTGTATGAGTCACAAAAATGGTAATAATGTTACAAGTTTTTAAACAATATTCCCTTTTTTATTAAATTCAAGTATCTTTGCTCGCAACCAATATGATAAGTTTGAATAATATTAAGCAAGACTTTACGATAAGAGATTTACAAAATATCTCTGGAATCAAGGCTCATACAATACGAATTTGGGAAAAGAGATACAATCTATTGCAGCCCAAAAGGACAGACACGAATATCCGTTCTTACTCACATCAAAATTTAACCAAGCTGTTAAATATCTCTTTACTGAATAAAAATAGCTTCAAAATTTCGAAAATCGCAGAAATGTCCGAAGAGGAGATTATTAAAAATGCGAGAGATCTTGCATTTAAAATCGCCATAAATGATGAAGCTATTAATTCATTTAAATTATCAATGTTTCAGTTTGATAAAACTTTATTTAATGAAACCTACAACAAGTTACTTCACAAAATAACCTTTAGAGATGTTTTTAAAGATGTATTTATCCCTTTTTTAGAACAAATAGGATTCCTTTGGCAGACAGAAACATTACTTCCTGCACACGAGCATTTTATTTCTAACTTAATTGCACAAAAAATTCAAATAAATACGGAAAAGTTACAATCAATTTCCTTAGATTCTAATAAGACCTATGTGTTGTTTTTACCAGAAAACGAAATTCATGAATTGGGCTTATTGTATTTAAACTATGAGCTCGTTTTACGAGGAAACCATACAATTTATTTAGGACAGAGTTTACCGTTAGACAACTTAAATTATTTCTTCGAAAGCGATCGTGAAATCTCATTTGTTACTTCCCTAACTATAAGGCCCTACGATGACAAGATTGTAGCTTATTTTGAAGAGATTGATACTATTTTAAAAGAATCTAAACACCACTTAATTGCAACGGGTAAAAAAACGATAGAAGTTCAAGGACTGAATTTTAAATCGAATATCACTTTATTTGATTCTATAAAAGATTTATTAAAAGTATTATAAATCCCCTTTCAATCACTTGATATGTTTAATATATTCTTATATTTGTTAAACAAATAAATCAATGAAAAAACAAGTTTATATTATTGGCTCAGGATTTTCTGCTCTTTCTGCATCTTGCTATTTAGCGAAAGCAGGTTATAACGTCACTGTATTAGAAAAAAACGATACCTTAGGTGGGCGTGCGAGACAATATAAAAAAGAAGGATTTACCTTCGATTTAGGTCCTTCTTGGTATTGGATGCCAGATGTATTTGAACGTTTTTTTGCAGATTTTGGTAAAAAGCCTTCTGACTATTATACGCTAGACAAATTATCTCCAGGTTACGAAGTGTATTTCGGCGATCGATCTTCCGTGAAAATAGCAAGTAAATTAGAGGAAATTTATGATTTATTTGAAAAAGAAGAAAAAGGAAGTGCCAAGCATCTAAAAACATTTTTAGATTCTGCAAAAGCAAATTATGATACGGCTATAAAAGATTTGGTTTACAAACCTGGGATTTCCCCCTTAGAGTTAGTAAATACCACTACAATTTCTAGAGTTACTCAGTTTTTTTCAACGATAAGAAAGCAAGTTCGAAAAAATATAAAGAGTCAAAAACTAATTCAGATTTTAGAATTTCCTGTTTTATTTTTAGGTGCAAAGCCTGATAATACTCCAGCATTTTATAATTTCATGAACTATGCAGATTTTGGACTAGGAACATGGCATCCAAGAGGAGGAATGTACAAAGTAGTTGAAGGTATGGTTGCATTAGCAGAAACCTTGGGCGTTCAATTTAGAACCAGTGCAAATGTTTCTAAAATTTTAATTGATGCACAAAAAAATGTAAGTGGTTTGTTGGTTAATGGTGAAAAAATTGAGGCAAATTTGGTTTTAAGTGGGGCTGATTATCACCACACAGAAACCTTGCTAGATGAAAATGTAAGACAGTATTCAGAGAAATACTGGGATAAAAAAACGTTTGCACCTTCCTCATTACTATTTTATGTTGGTTTTGATAAGAAAATAAAAAACGCGAGCCATCATACGCTTTTCTTTGATACCGATTTTGATGCACATGCCGAAGAAATATATGACAATCCAAAATGGCCAACAGATCCTCTGTTCTATGCAAATTTCACATCGATGACAGATACTACTTCGGCTCCAGAAGGAAAAGAAGCAGGTTTCTTTTTAATCCCATTGGCTCCAGGTATTGAAGATACTGAAGCTTTAAGAGAACAGTATTTTGAGAAAATAATGGACCGTTTCGAAAAATTGATCCACCAAGAAATCAGAAATAGTATACTCTTTAAAAGATCATTTTGTGTAAATGATTTTAAGGAAGAATATAATTCTTATAAAGGAAATGCATATGGTATGGCTAATACCTTATTGCAAACAGCATTTCTAAGACCCAATATTAAGAGTAGTAAAGTAGGGAACTTATTTTTTACTGGACAACTGACGGTCCCAGGTCCGGGAGTCCCGCCTGCATTAATATCAGGAAAATTAGCTTCAGAATTAATTATAAAAAAACAGTCGTAATATGAAAGATTTATTTGATGATGTTTCCAACGAGTGTAGTAAATTAGTAACACAAAAGTATAGCACTTCGTTCTCCTTGGCAGTAAATATGTTATCTCCAAAAATAAGAGCTGATATTTATAATATCTATGGTTTTGTTCGTTTTGCAGATGAGATAGTAGATACTTTTCATGATTATAATAAAGCGGACCTGATGGCTCACTTTGAAAAAGATTATTATACTGCCAAAACTCAAGGAATTAGTTTAAACCCTATTTTAAACTCTTTTCAAAAAACGGTATCCAAGTATGCTATTCCAGATGAAATGGTGCAAGCATTTTTGAAAAGTATGAAGGCAGATTTGCACAAAACGGAATATACTACTAAAGAAGAGTATGATGAATACATTTATGGCTCGGCAGATGTTGTTGGTTTAATGTGTTTAAAGGTATTTGTAAATGGTAACGATGAAATGTATGAGGATCTTAAAGATGCCGCTATGCGCTTAGGTTCTGCCTTTCAAAAGGTGAATTTCTTAAGAGATTTAAAAGATGACTATGAAGTTTTGAATCGTTCCTATTTTCCAAATATCGATTTAGGAAAGTTAGATGCTGCCTCAAAAGATTTAATCATTGATGAAATCGAAGCTGATTTTGAATTTGCTTTTTCAAATGGAATTTTAAACCTTCCTATTGAAGCAAAGTTTGGAGTCTATATGGCCTATCGATATTATAGAAGACTGTTGAATAAATTGCATAAAATTCCATCAGAAAAAATTATGGATTCAAGGGTTCGTATTTCTGATCCAATGAAAATTAATCTTTTAGCAAGAAGTTACGTAAAATACAAATTGAATATTATCTAATGATATACGCATTAATTACTTTAGGTGTTTTTTTAACAATGGAAGGAGTCACATGGTGTACTCACAAATATGTAATGCACGGTTTTGGCTGGTTCTTACATGAAGACCATCATCAACCAAAATACAATGGTTTTGAGAAAAATGATGCTTTCTTCATTGTATTTGCAATCCCAAGTATTGCGCTGTTCTATTTTGGAACGTATACGATATATACTTATTTATTCTTTATCGGTTTGGGTATTTTGTGCTACGGATTGGCTTACTTTTTGATCCATGATGTGTTGATTCACCAGCGGTTTAAATGGTTCAAGAATACCGATAACTCCTATCTAAAAGGTTTGCGTAAAGCACACAAAGTTCATCACAAAAATATGGGCAAAATAGAAAGCCAATGTTTTGGAATGTTATTTGTCCCTTTTAAGTATTTTAAGAAACCGAAATTAGATTAATTCTAGTAAGAATTAATATGCTACATAGTCTATAATTTCCAAGCCATATCCAATCATACCTACACGTTTTGTTTGTTTGGTGTTTGTTACAAGTTTTAATTTGCTAACATGAATGTCGTGTAAGATTTGAGCGCCAATTCCAAAATCTCTATTATCCATTCCTATAGCAGGTGCTTTTAATTGACCATTTGCTTGATTTTCTTTTAAAAGACCCAATCTTCCCAATAAGTTTTGTGATTGATTTTGCTGGTTGATAAATAGGATAGCTCCTCGACCTTCCTCATTGATCACTTGAAACATTTGATCCAATTTTTTATCGGCATTATTGGTGAGCGTTCCAAGAATATCATTATTTACTTGGGTCGAATTTACGCGCGTTAAAATTGCCTCATCTTTAGACCAAGTTCCTTTTGTTAAGGCTAAATGGACTTGTTTGTTGTTGGTTTGTTGATAGGCTCTTACACGAAATTCTCCAAAACGAGTTTCTAATTGAAAATCCTCTTTCTTTTCAATCAAAGAATCATGTTCCATTCTGTAGGCAACTAAATCCTCAATGGATACAATTTTAATGTCAAATTTTTCTGCAACTTTTAACAGTTGAGGTAGGCGCGCCATCGTGCCATCTTCATTCATGATTTCCACAATCACTCCAGCGGGTTCTAAGCCTGCTAAACGTGCAAAGTCAATCGCTGCTTCAGTATGCCCTGTTCTTCTTAAAACACCCCCTTCTTTTGCTTTTAATGGGAATATATGACCAGGTCTAGCTAGGTCGGCTGGTTTTGTTTCTTTGTCAACCAAAGCTTTTATAGTAAGTGCTCTATCTGCTGCAGAAATTCCAGTTGTGACCCCTTTTCCACGAAGGTCTACCGATACGGTAAAAGCGGTTTCCATTGGGTCGGTATTATTTTGAACCATCATTCCTAAACCTAATTCTTTACATCGGTTTTCGGTAAGAGGTGTACAGATCAACCCACGACCATGCGTTGCCATAAAGTTCACCATTTCTGGTGTTGCCATTTCAGCTGCTGCTAAAAAATCACCTTCATTTTCTCTATTTTCGTCATCAACAACAATGATAACTTTTCCGTTTTTTATATCCTCAATAGCGTCTTCTATTGAATTTAATTGCGTGTTACTTTGCGTTTTGATAGGGGGCATGTTTAATGTGTATTTTTGGACGTAAATCTCTTAAAAAAGTGAATAATAGGTTGTGTAAAGGCATCAATATTAAAGAGCCCTTTGTCTCTGGTAGCTCTTCGTGTCAATAAAATTGCTACTGGTAGCATTATTAAGATGGCAATCCATCCGCCTAACATGGAGCTAACAGTGCTTTCCTCCGCTAAGTTTTTACCAAATGTATTGCTGAAAAAATAGGTAACATAGATGGAGATTGCTAAAATCATTGGCAATCCAAATCCTCCCTTTCGAATAATTGATCCTAAAGGAGCGCCAATAAAAAACAATAATAAACAAGAGAATGAAAAAGCAATTCTATTGTAAAATTCGGTATCGTACATGTTTAAATTCTTTCTTTTAAACTTAAAATTATTGGTATTTGATTTTATATTGTTTTCCGCTCTACTTGTTACAGCAATCGCATTGTTTAGAATATTGATTTTATTGTTTAAATTGAAGTTTTCTAATAGATTTGATGAAATCTTTTTTGTCTTTAATGAATCCTGATATGCGTATAGCTTTGTAGCTTTCAGAATTGAATTCAAGCTTTTGCTTCTTAAGCCCACATACTCATCATAATTGCTTTTTAAATCGGGGAGCGTATCATTAATTTGTTGAATACTTAACATATTGTAACGCCCTTTGTATTTTTCATCTTCTAAATCTCCTTGAGATAATGAAGAAATATCAATATTCATTTCATATTCTTTAAAAGTAGCATTTGATGAAGGCATTCGCTTTCTTTTTACCAGAGAAGATCCCGATTTAATATGCTCTTCATAATAATTGCCATCATATAGAATAAAGGTCATGTATTTACTTCCTTCTTCAGAAACAATTTTGCCACTTTCTGCGGTAATTACCTTCTGGTTTCCTTTTCTGCTTTTTAGATCATAGATTAAAACTTTCTTCAGTAAGTTTTCTTCTTCTCCGTATTTTTCTTCAAATTTTATTTGATAATTAGGAATTTCGGTATTAAAACTTCCCGGTATTAATGCCATTGCTGGCTGTTTCTTTTTAATGTTTTGTTTTAAGTTTAATTGTTTAAACACAGCATATGGATATACATTGTTTAGAAACAAGAAGTTAATTCCACTTAAAAATATCGCTAAAATGGCCAACGGTCTTACGAGTCTTTGTAAAGAGATTCCTGCAGATTTTGCAGCGGCAAATTCGTAGTTTTCACCCAAACTTCCCAATGCCATAATTGAGGAGAGCAGCACTCCAATAGGCAATGCCTGTGGAATGATCATAAGGGCAGTATAATATAGAAACTTAAAGATAAAAGCCAAGCTAATGCCCTTGCCAGCAATGTTTTCAAACGTTTGCCACAATGCTTGCATCACCAAGACAAATAAGACAATTAGAAAGGTTGCGAAAAAAGGTACTAAAAAACTTTTGAGTATGTATCTATCAAGAATTTTCATCCATGCAAAAGTAGTTTCTTAAAAGATAAGATGCTACTAATTTTCTGTTAATTGAGGGTTAATCTATTGTATACCCATTTTTTTCAGAATACTTTATAGTATCAAAAGAAAATAGGCTTTCTGATAATTTTTGATTGGGCTTAAATGTTGTGATTGTAAACGTCGTTTTCGAGCCGTTTTCACCGGTTTGAATTAGCTGATAAATATGTTTTTTTTTCATTTCAATCGCCAACTCTACCTTTATAATGTTAGATTTGCTGTTCATTGGGAATAAATTGACAAACTGAAGATTGCGACCGTTCTTCTGTTTTATATTACCCATTGCATAAGTATATCCTTCTTTGTAAAACGTTGCTAACTTTGAAGGATAAATAAAACCGTCCTCTCCATCAATATCTCCCTTTGAAACTGTAACTTCTTTTTCATCTTCGTTAATTACATACATTGTAAATCCGTTAAAAAGAAATGTATTTCCTAAGTATTGCAAATTGTACTTTTCTTGTTGAAGGGTAATCTCTCCAACAATTGGAGGTTCGTCACCTTCATTAATTCCAGCATCTTCATTGACGAGGGTTTGACTAAATTTAATCTCCATATTTTCATATCCTTCCATTTTTGTTGCTACAGTATCCAAAAGCAGTTTTGCTTTTTCGGAGTTTTGTCCCAGGACTTGTAAGGTTATGAAAAAACTGATTACTATGATTCCTAAATTCTTCATTTTTAAAAAATTAATAGCTCTATTTAGAGAGCATTATATATTATTCTCGTTTTCTAAGAGTTGATCTAGTGCCACTAAATCAGTCACTAAAACCTGTCTTGCTTTGCTTCCTTCAAATCCACCAACAATACCTGCAGCTTCCAACTGATCTATCAATCGACCTGCTCGATTGTATCCTAATTTTAATTTTCTTTGCAATAATGAGGCGGAACCTTGTTGTGCAATTACAATAATCTCGGCAGCCTCTCTAAAGAGTTTATCACGGTCTGCAATGTCTATATCAACAGTAGTGCCACTTTCATCGTCTATGTATTCTGGTAATAGATGTGCTTCTGCATAGGCGCGTTGCGAACCAATAAAATCCGTAATTTTTTCAACTTCTGGTGTGTCTACGAAGGCACATTGAATTCGGTTGATTTCATTTCCATTGGTATACAATAAATCCCCACGACCTATCAATTGATCGGCACCACCAGCATCTAAAATGGTTCGAGAATCTATTTTAGAAGTTACTCTAAAGGCAATTCTTGCAGGGAAATTCGCTTTAATAATACCTGTAATTACATTTACAGACGGTCTTTGTGTTGCAACAATTAAATGAATTCCAATGGCTCTTGCCAACTGTGCAAGACGTGCAATAGGAGTTTCTACCTCTTTCCCTGCAGTCATAATTAAATCTGCAAATTCATCTATGACCAAAACTATATATGGTAAAAATTGATGCCCGTCATTTGGGTTTAGTTTCCGTGCTTTGAATTTAGTATTGTATTCTTTGATATTCCGAACCATGGCATTTTTAAGCAAATCATAGCGATTGTCCATTTCGGTACACAACGAATTTAAGGTGTGTACTACCTTGGTCGTATCGGTGATGATTGCTTCTTCTGCGTCTGGTAATTTTGCCAAATAGTGGCGTTCAATTTTATTAAACAAAGTGAGTTCTACTTTCTTTGGATCTACCAAAACAAACTTTACTTCTGCGGGGTGTTTTTTATAGAGCAGCGATGTTAAAACGGCATTTAATCCTACCGATTTTCCTTGTCCAGTAGCCCCTGCCATTAGTAAGTGTGGCATTTTTGCCAAATCGACCACAAAGGTTTCATTCGAAATTGTTTTTCCCAGTGCAATGGGCAATTCCATTGTTGATTCTTGAAATTTCTTAGAAGCAATCACAGAATGCATCGAAACGATGGTTGCCTTTTTATTGGGTACTTCAATACCAATAGTTCCCTTACCAGGAATTGGCGCAATAATACGGATTCCCAATGCAGATAAGGACAAGGCAATATCATCTTCAAGATTTTTAATTTTAGAAATTCGAATTCCGGCATCTGGCACAATTTCATATAAGGTAATTGTTGGGCCTACTGTTGCTTTGATTTCTGCAATTCCAATTTTATAATTCTTTAAGGTATCTACAATCCGATTTTTATTGGCTTCCAGTTCTTCTGGATCAATAGAAATGGTTTCGTTGTATTGTTTTAAGAGATTGAAGGTTGGAAATTTAAAATTAGACAATTCCAATGTAGGATCAAATTCACCAAAATCTTTTACAATTTTATCCGATAAATTTTCAGCAACGCTCTTTTCTTCTTCTATTTCTTCGACTTCTATTTCTAAAGAAGGTATTTCTTCTTCCAAAGTAGGTGTTTGTTTCTCTTCAACTTTTAGCGGAATCTCTGTTGTTTTGGTAACCGGTTCAGAATGTTTTGAAATGGTGGGTTGTAAGTTTTCTAAAGACAATTCAAACTCAGATTTTAAAGGGTCTTCAGTTACCAGATCACTAGCTATAGAAACCCTGTTTTCAGTAGGAATTGATACTGTTTGATTTGTTACATCGTTTAATGCCGCCTTTCTAGCATTTCTTTCTCTAAGTTTCTCAACAAACCGATCTAAAGTTAATTTGTAACGGATTGCCAAATAGGTAATTAAAAAAAAGATTAAAACGATGGCCAAACCTGTTTTTCCTAAAAAACGTTGTAGGTAATCATTTATTTCGTATCCAATGGTTCCCGAGAGAAGGGCAGAGGAAGCGTCCATAAATCCAAAACCAATGGAAATCCAAAGCATCATTAACAATGCCCAGTTCCATGAAATAATAATTTTACCAATTTTCTTTTGAAAAATTAGATATAAGCCTGTAATTCCTACTTGAAATGCAAGGATAAAAGCGCCAATCCCGAAACCTTTATAAATGAAAAAATGACTTAAATTTGCACCGATTTTTCCAAGAAGGTTCTTGCTCAATACTTTTTTGTTGGCGAGTTGGGTAAGTGTACTTTGATCTTCTTGCCAATTAAAAAAGAACGAGAAGAAAGCAATGGCTAAAAAGCACGCAAACAAAATTAAAAACGCCGCAATAATTGTTTGTGACTGCCTTGTTTTTAGAAATGCAAAAATAGGTGTTTTTGGAGCCTTAGCGCTTGTGTCTTTCGTTGCTTTTTTAATCATTAAAATTGTTCATAGATGACAGGTAAAGATACCTTTTTATTAAAATAACTCGATTATTTTTTGACCGTAAATAAAACCTGCGATAATGAGCGCAGTGAATGCTGCAAAACTTGGTGCTCCAGCGGCAATGTCTTTAATAAAACCAATTTTCTCATGGTAGGCTGGATGTACAAAGTCGGCTAATTTTTCAATTGCTGTATTCAATGCTTCTGCAACCAAAACCATCCCAATAATTAAGGATTGAATCATCCATTCTGTATTTGAAATATCAAAAGACAGTCCAAAACCAACAGCAACAGCGGCAAAAAATAATTGTGCTTTAATACTGTCTTCAGTGGTTATTAAAAGCCACATTCCTTTCAATGCAAATTTTAAACTGCGAAGCCTTCCTTTTAAAAAACTATCGTTCGGGTTTTTCATGAATTTATAGTGCCTTTAATGCCGCATCGTAATTTGGTTCTGCAGCAATTTCCGAAACTTGTTCTGTATATACTACGGTTCCTTCAGTATTTATAATTACAATGGCTCTCGAGTGCAAATTTGCCAACGGACCATTTGTAATTTCTAGCTGGTACTCTTTTCCAAAGCTACCCGTTGCAAAGTCTGACAACATTGCCACGTTTTCAATCCCTTCTGCGCCACAAAAACGTGCTTGTGCAAAAGGTAAATCTCTGGAAACGCAAATAACTACGGTGTTTTTTAAGCTCCCCGCTTTTTTGTTAAATTCCCTTACAGAAGTTGCACAGGTTCCCGTGTCAATACTTGGAAAGATGTTTAAAAGAATGTTTTTTTCAGCATAATCCCCTAATTTTTTGTGACTTAAATCGACTGCCGTTAAGTTGAAATCGGGTGCTTTTTCGCCTGTTTTTGGTAAGCTTCCTATTGTTGTTATCGGATTTCCTCCTAAAGTAATGTTTGCCATTTTATTGAATTTTTATAACATCAAAAATACATTTTTTTGTCGAATTTAAACTGTTACTTTTTTGTTAATATTCCTCAGTTATTATAAATACCTTTGCCGTCAGAAAATCAGCAATCAAACGTGAACATTTCCCAATATACTTCAGAATTTAAATACAACTGGAAGCTCGCTGCTCCAGTAATGCTCGGTATGTTAGGGCATACTTTTGTCAGCTTTGTCGATAATATTATGGTAGGACAAATTGGTACCGCAGAATTGGCTGCAGTTTCTTTAGGGAATAGTTTTATGTTCATTGTCATGTCTATAGGAATTGGTTTTTCTACAGCCATTACGCCTTTAATTGCGGAAGCGGATAGTGCCAATAATTTTGACCAAGCAAAATCGACATTTAAACATGGTCTCTTTTTATGTACTGTCTTAGGGATTTTTTTGTTTTTAGGTGTCTTTTTTGCAAAACCTTTGATGTATTTGATGAAGCAACCACAAGAGGTAGTCGAATTGGCGATCCCGTATTTAGATTTGGTAGCTTTTTCTTTAATTCCTTTAGTCGTTTTTCAAGCATTAAAGCAATTTAGTGATGGAATGTCGATGACCAAATACCCAATGTATGCAACCTTAATTGCCAATATTGTCAATATCATTTTAAACTACTTATTAATTTTTGGAAAATTTGGATTTCCAGAATTAGGGATTGTAGGTGCTGCTTATGGTACAGTAATTTCACGTTTTATAATGCTTGCTTACCTCTGGTGGCTCTTGGCAAATAAAGAGCGTTCTAGCGCGTTGGTTACGAATATTAAGTTTTTTGTACTGGAAAAGTTAATGCTCCGAAAATTAATCAATTTAGGGGCGCCTAGTGCAATGCAAATGTTTTTTGAAGTGGCTATTTTTACCTCCGCAATTTGGTTGAGTGGTTTGTTGGGAAAAAATGCCCAAGCGGCAAATCAGATTGCATTGAACCTATCTTCTATGACTTTTATGATCGCCATGGGTTTAAGTATTGCTTCGATGGTACGTGTTGGAAACCAGAAAGGACTGCAAAATTTTAAAGAACTCAGAAGAATTGCTTTTTCTATTTTTTTATTAGGAATTCTATTGGCGATTTTCTTTGGAGCTATTTTCTTTTTGTTCCATAAAAGTTTGCCTAAAATTTATGTAGATTTTAATGATGTTACCAATTATGCTGATAATTTAGAAGTTGTGGCCATTGCTTCCCAACTATTGTTTGCTGCTGCTATTTTTCAAATTTCGGATACGATACAAGTGGTTGTTTTAGGTGCTTTGCGTGGATTGCAAGATGTAAAAATACCCACTATAATTACTTTTATTTCTTATTGGATAATTGGGTTTCCTGTCAGCTACTTTTTTGGAAAAGAAGAAATGTATGGCAGTTTTGGTATTTGGTTAGGCTTGTTGGCAGGCTTGTCTACTGCCGCGGTTTTGTTGTACCTACGTTTTAATTATTTAACGTTAAAACTAATTAGAACGCAAAATAATTAACGCTACATTTGTAGTATTAAATCAATATTTATATAACTCCAGTTTCTACGATGTTCAAGCTGGCCTCAAAAACAAATCATGGAAATTCCGAAATTTTTATTAGCAGATAATAGTAAATACCCAGAAGATATTTTTATTCTTCATACAGAATATCCTCGTTTTCTAATTAATTTAAAAGATGATCAAATTGAATGGTTTGAAGATTTGACGGGTGAAAATGAAGAAGATATTGCCACCGAATTGGCCGATTTAATGGACAAAGCGGGCCTATTTTATGATAAAGAAATTGGACAATACGAGGAGTAAATTGCCTTCTTAGATCTACTGTCATTTTTTTTCTGAAATGGATTCCAAAATGATCCTTATATATATATATATTAATATTTAACTACGCGAAGGTATTCGGGTAGTTTTTTTATGTCCTTTTTCCTCCTCTTCCTTTATGAATATAGCGGCAGTGTTTTTGCATCATCTTTCTTCTTATTTAGACTCCTTTTTCTATAATTACTACAGGAGGCTTTCCAAAAATATTCTTTAAAAACCCTTTACTTAAATTTTTGTAACTGAATTCTTTTTTTTTGTAATACTATGTGTATAAAGTCTTGTATTACAGTGTTTTATTTTTATTATAAATACTTACAATTAACATAGATTTATTTAATTTGTTTTATATTTTAGTCCGGTAAAAGAAAAACAGCTTCAACTTTAATCGTTTATTTTAATTTTTAAAGTAAAAAAGGCCTCTTTAT
>TARA_B110000879_G_scaffold33091_1_pt1 | contig 49754 bp, 40 predicted proteins | sample TARA_B110000879 | Tara Oceans TARA_B110000879 (sample SAMEA4398094) | marine metagenome | biome: Polar Biome; feature: [SRF] surface water layer (ENVO:00010504); material: water (ENVO:00002006), including particulate matter (ENVO:01000060) such as... | depth 5 m
TTCACCTAAGCTATTGATTATAATTAGAAAAATATCGACGGCGTCAATACGGTCGACAAATCTTAGGCTATTGTAAACTAAGCTCGTGCCCAATGGCTAAATAAAAAGGCAAGTCGCCGGCATCGACACCACTATCAGTATGGTGGTTGTGACCCGTTAAGTGGATATATTACGATCAGAGAGCGGTGTGGCCTATTGCCTTTTAAGAGCCGATGAGTCGTAGCCTGTCGGCAATTTATTCTTTCAGTTTTTCCTTGGTTATGGTATAAAGCGCGCTCTCAAATCGACGGCCTATTGTCTGTGCTGAAATAACCGCCAAATTTGAGCGAATAAATCCACTAAAATCCGCACATATACCGTCACATAGGTCAGGGTGCTCTGTTAAGTCAGGGTTGATCGATGGGGTATATGGAGGCCTAACCCTTAAAAGGTATAACTATGACTCAAGTAAGCATGCGCGACATGTTGCAGGCTGGTGTTCACTTCGGCCACCAAACTCGTTACTGGAACCCAAAAATGGGCCAGTACATCTTTGGTGCTCGCAACAAGATCCATATTATCAACCTGGAGCACACAGTTCCGGCGTTCAATGAAGCCCTTGCAGTGATCCAAAAACTGTCTGTCGGTAAAAACAAGATATTGTTTGTCGGCACTAAGCGAGCGGCTAGTAAAATCATGCGTGAAGAAGCAGATCGCTCCGGTCAGCCCTATGTTAGTCATCGGTGGTTGGGTGGGATGTTGACCAACTACAAGACAATTCGTGGGTCGATTAAACGGTTGCGTGATCTGGAAGCCCAGCAGGCCGACGGTACCTTTGACAAACTGACCAAGAAAGAAGCGCTAATGCGCACGCGCGCTATGGAGAAGTTAGAGCGCTCGATTGGCGGTATTAAGGATATGGGTGGTTTGCCTGATGCTTTGTTCGTGATTGATGTTGACCAAGAGCGGATAGCTATAAAAGAAGCAAATAGTTTGGGTATTCCCGTTATCGGTATCGTCGATACTAACAGCGATCCTGATGGTGTTGATTACGTCATCCCAGGTAATGATGATGCAATACGCGCGATTAAACTCTACTCCGCAGCGGTAGCGGATGCTGTTCTCGCTGGAAAAGCAGCTGATGGCAGCGTGCCTAAAGACGACTTTGTAGAAGTTGAAGCTGAGGTGGCTGTTGAGGCTGAAGCCGCAGCTGAAGCTCCTGAGGCTCCTGAAGCGCAGGCTCCAGTAGCTGAGTAATTAGGGCAAAATTGTGTGATAAAAAAGGGGGCTTAGCCCCCTTTTTTGAAGGGTTTTCAGTGGTCGTAATGAGATCACTAATCAACTTGATTTAATATGACGTGTTGCTATTTGCCCTCGCGCAATTGCACAGCGACCTGTTTTGGAGGATATGAAGATGGCAGCTGTATCTGCTTCAATGGTAAAAGAATTACGCGACCGTACGGGTCTTGGAATGATGGAGTGTAAGAAAGCTCTGGTCGAAGCGGGCGGTGATATCGACGCGGCGATAGAAGAAATGCGGAAAAACAGTGGTATGAAGGCCGCCAAGAAAGCTGGACGTACTGCGGCTGAAGGTATTGTTACTGCTAAGGTTGCTGAAGATGGCAGCTATGGCATAGTAGTAGAAGTTAACAGCGAAACTGATTTCGCCGCTCGCGATGAAAGTCTTCTAGCATTTGTTGCAACGGTTTCGGAAAAAGTATTTACAGAGAAACAAACTGACGTTGCGGTCTTGATGGAGGGCGATTTAAGCGCGGCGCGCGAAGCTTTAGTTCAAAAAATTGGTGAAAATATTTCTGTTCGACGCAGTGAGGTCGTCGATTCTGACGGTGTCGTTGGTAGTTATGTTCACTCCAATAACCGAATTGCTGTTTTGGTATCCTTGACAGGCGGCGATGCTGAGCTGGCTCGCGACATTGCTATGCATGTCGCTGCAGTTAACCCTCAGGTCGTAAGGCCAGAGGACATGCCTGAGGACGTAGTGACTCAGGAGAAAAATATCATAAAAGCACAGCCTGATATGGAAGGTAAGCCCGAAGCTATTGTTGAAAAAATGATGATCGGTCGGATCAACAAATTCCTAAAGGAAAATAGCTTGCTAGAACAGGCGTTCGTAAAAGACCCTGAAATCACTATCGGCAACCTCGCGAAAAATGCGGGAGCAGAGGTAGTCTCTTTCGTTCGCTATGAGGTTGGTGAAGGGATAGAAAAAGAAGAAATTGATTTTGCCGCCGAGGTAGCCGCTCAATTAAACGGCTAATGAAAAAAAACGGGGCTTATAGCCCCGTTTTTCTATCTGCTTGTTATAGTGATTGCTCTGTTAACATCTACGGTTAGCCGGTCTAACTTGCTGAAAGGAAAGTTTATGTCTGTTCGAGATAAAAAATACAAACGCATATTACTGAAGCTCAGTGGCGAAGCCCTCATGGGTGATGAGGGATTTGGGATTGATCCTAAAATTCTTGATCGGATGGCGCTTGAAATAGGTCAGCTGGTAGGTATTGGCGTACAGGTCGGTCTGGTTATTGGTGGTGGTAATTTATTTCGTGGTGCGTCTTTGCAAAAAGCTGGACTTGATCGGGTTACCGGCGATCATATGGGTATGCTTGCTACTGTAATGAACGCGCTGGCGATGCGTGATGCTTTAGAAAGGGCGAATATCGTTTCCTGCGTGATGTCGTCTATTCCAATGAGCGGTGTTGTAGACCATTATGACCGGCGCAAGGCAATGAGTTCGCTGCAACGAGGCGAGGTTGTTATTTTTTCCGCTGGAACGGGTAATCCGTTCTTCACGACAGATTCTGCTGCATGTTTGCGCGGTATTGAAGTGCAAGCAGAGATTGTATTGAAGGCGACCAAGGTTGACGGAGTTTATAGCGCTGATCCAATGATTGATCCCGCGGCGACCAAATACGATAGTTTGAGTTATGATGCTGTTTTAGACAAAAAGCTGGAAGTAATGGATTTGACCGCTATATTGTTGTGTCGAGATCACAGTATGCCTTTGCGGGTGTTTAAAATGGAAAAAGCCGGTGCACTGCTTAATATTGTGAACGGTGGCATTGAAGGCACCTTGATTAAGGGCGAGTAGACAGGGCCGCAATAATAGTAGGTCAGTGACGCTCGTTATAGAGGATAGTAGCAGTCAGTTCAGGTGGTAACCTGCGACTGCCGATTTACAAAATAGTTGGGAGGAAGTTAGTGATTGACGAATTGAAGCAAGACGCTCAGGAGCGAATGCAAAAAACATTGGTAGCGCTGGGCGGTGCCTTGAACAAAATACGCACCGGGAGAGCTCACCCCAGTATTCTCGACGGCCTGCGGGTTAATTATTATGGCTCTGAGACGCCTTTGAGTCAGTTAGCGGCTATTAATGTTGAGGATGCTCGCACACTGTCTGTGGTACCTTGGGAAAAAGCTATTGTCCCTGATGTTGAAAGGGCGATAATGAAGTCGGATCTTGGACTGAATCCATCAACTGCAGGTACTGTTATTCGCATTCCTATGCCAATGCTTACCGAGGAAACTCGACGAGGTTTTACTCGGCAAGCCAAAAAAGAAGCGGAACACTCACGCGTGTCTATTCGCAACATTCGTCGTGATGTGATTGCTGACATCAAAGATCTACAGAAAGAGAAAGAGATAAGTGAAGATCAGGAGCGTAAAGCTCAAGACGATATACAAAAACTTACCAATCGTTTTGTCGCCGAGATAGAAGTTATACTGTCAGCCAAAGAAGCTGATCTTATGGAAATTTAGGCGAAAGCCATAGTCATCATGACTGAACCCACTCCTACTCATTCATTTACCAAGGTCCCCGGTCATCTAGCGATTATCATGGATGGTAATGGTCGGTGGGCTCATCGCCAAGGAAAGTCAGCATCTTACGGACACCGTGCCGGTGTGGAGGCAGTTCGTTCCGTATTGGAATTGGCCAACGGCTACGGAATAAAAATTGTCACGCTATTCGCTTTTAGCAGCGAAAACTGGCAGCGCCCGGGGGCTGAAGTAAAAGCATTGATGACCTTATTCGGCTCTTATTTGAAACGAGAGGTCAAACAGCTCCATGCCGACGGCATTAGAATACGATTCATCGGCGATCGACATCGATTTAGCGCCGGGCTGCTGAAGCAAATGGAGCAGGCCGAACAGCTCACGATTAATAACCGTGAGAGGACACTGGTAATCGCCGTAGATTATGGCGGACAGCAGGATATAGCACGTGCGGTGAAAGTGATCGCTGAGCAGGTCAAGCTTGGAACGCTGCAGCCATCCGAAATTGATGAGACTTTGCTCGACAGCTATATCTCATTGGCCGATCTACCGAAACCCGATTTGTGCATACGCACTGCCGGGGAACAGCGAATCAGTAATTTCTTGTTGTGGCAGTTAGCTTACTCCGAATTGTTTTTTACCGAGACGTTGTGGCCAGATTTTGGTGAGCAAGATATGATCGAGGCGTTGTCCAGCTTTGAAAGCCGGGATCGACGATACGGCGGGCGAGAAGGCGAAAGCATTGAGCTTGATATTGCCCCGGACAGTAACCTAAGCGTCGATGTGCACTCGGAGGTGAGTCGGCATGCTTAAACAGCGAATCATCACAGCCATTATTTTAATTAGCTTTATCGGCACAGCGCTTTTCTGGTTGCCACCTACCGGTCTGGCCGCTTTATTTGGTGGCCTGGTGTTGATTGCCGCGTGGGAATGGGCAGCCATGGCAGGGCTGTCTTCGGTGATTGCCAGATTGGGTTACGCGGCAGTGATTGGCTTATTGATCCTTGCGAGTGCTTATTACAGCCAGATACTAACGGCAGCACCAAAGTTTGAGCTGATAAGAGACATTTTGGGCGTCGGTTGCCTCTGGTGGGCCGTCGCGTTGTTATGGGTGCGGGGATTTCCCGCCAGCGCTGTCATTTGGCGAGCAGGCGTAATGCGCATGTTGATGGGGGCTTTGACGTTAGTGCCGGCATGGATGGCAATCGTTTATTTACGTAATCACCCATATGGCATTGAATTAATCTTTCTGGTTATTGGTATTGTCGCAGCCGCAGACATAGGCGCTTATTTTACAGGTAAAGCTTGGGGGAAATCCAAGCTGGCGGCGGAGGTAAGTCCAGGAAAATCTTGGGTCGGATTTTGGGGTGGATTGATCTCCAGTGTAAGCTTGGTGATTACGCTATGGTGGTTATTTGATGGTGGTCGCCATAGTTTGGTGGCAGTGGTAGCGATTGTAGTGGTGACCGCATTAGCGTCAGTGCTGGGTGATCTGCTGGAAAGCATGTTAAAAAGACAGCAAGGTATCAAAGATAGTGGTCGCATACTTCCCGGCCACGGAGGGATGATGGATCGGTTGGACAGTATGACTGCCGCCGCTCCAGTGTTTGCGTTGTGCTTTTTATTGGCAGGTTGGTAGTCCATGTCTCAATCCCCGCAAAACATTACTGTCCTTGGCTCTACTGGATCTATAGGAGTGAGCACGCTCGATGTTTTGGCTAGGCATCCCGATAAATACCGGGCCTATGCGCTGACAGCGAACACGTCGGTTGATCTCATTATCCCGCAGATACAGCGGCATAGTCCGCGCTTTGCTGTTATGAGGGATGAGCGCTCTGCACAGCAATTAGAAGATCAGCTATTTGCCCTTGGTCATAAAGAGACGGCAGTATTGTCAGGGGAGAAGGGGCTATTGCAAGTCGCCGCCGATGCAGCTGTGTCTGCTGTCATGGCGGCTATTGTTGGAGCTGCCGGTTTGTCTCCGACGATGGCAGCAGTAACCGCTGGAAAAAAAGTGTTGTTAGCCAATAAAGAGTCGTTGGTGATGGCGGGGCATTTGTTTATGGACGCCGTCGAAACAAGCGGCGCTACTTTGCTGCCGATCGACAGTGAACACAATGCTATATTTCAAAGTATGCCCGCGCGATACCAGTCGGGGAAAAGTACAGGTTTGGTGTCGGAGGGGGTGCGCAGGATTCTGTTAACCGGCTCTGGAGGACCATTTCGAGAATTGCCGTTAGCACAATTACCGTCAGTTACTCCTGATCAGGCTTGTGCCCATCCCAATTGGGATATGGGTCGGAAAATATCAGTGGATTCAGCAACCATGATGAATAAGGGGCTTGAATTAATAGAGGCCTGCTGGTTATTTAATACTACGGCCGACACGATTGATATTGTCATCCATCCGCAAAGTATTATTCATTCAATGGTTGAATACACCGATGGCTCGGTATTGGCGCAGCTTGGTAATCCAGATATGCGAACGCCCATCGCCCATGCGCTGGCTTTTCCTGATCGCATTGATTCGGGTGTCGGCAGCCTTGATATTATTGCAACCGCTCGCTTGGATTTTGAAGCCCCGGACTATCAGCGATTTCCCTGTTTGAGGCTAGCTACGGAAGCAGCGGCTGTTGGCGGTACTGCAATGGCCGTGCTAAATGCAGCCAATGAAGTAGCGGTTGATGCGTTTTTGGCTGGTAGCATTCGTTTCACTGACATACCTCTGACAATTGAGCATGTACTAGCAGCTACAACAATTGTTGAACCAGATACACTCGCGCTTGTCCAAGCTCAGGACGCGAGTGCCAGGGTTTTGGCAAATCGATTCATAGAAACACTGATACGCGTCTGATGGCGCTATCAATCGCTTAACAATAGGCAGTAAGAATTTATGGAATTATTACAAACAATTCTGATTACTCTGCTTACTCTGGGAATAGTCGTCACCATCCACGAGTTTGGTCATTTCTGGGTTGCCCGACGCTGTGGTGTGAAAGTTTTGCGTTTTTCTATTGGGTTTGGGCCATCACTCTACCGTCGCAGTGATAAGCATGGCACTGAATTTGTTCTTGCCGCCTTTCCTTTGGGTGGTTATGTAAAAATGTTGGATGGGCGTGAAGAGGATGTTCTGGAAAAAGATCAGCCTTATGCTTTTAATAACAAGCCAGTAGGGCAACGTCTTGCTGTTTTTGCCGCCGGTCCGATGGCGAATTTGATACTGGCAATTGTGGTTTATTGGTTCTTATTCGCCGGCGGTGTTACCGGCGTTGTGCCGATTATCGATACCGTCGAGCCAGGGTCGATAGCAGAAATGGCGAGTTTAGAGTCAGGGCAAGAAATTATCGCGGTCGACGGCGAGCTAACTCCTACGTGGGAGGCTTTACACTTTCGGTTGCTGCAGCGGATCGGTGAGAGTGGACCAATTGGCTTTTCTGTAAAGTACCCTAATTCAGACTTTGTCTATCAATCACAAGGTGAGTTGAATAACTGGTTGGCAGGATCTGAGGCGCGAGATCTTATTGGTGGTTTGGGCTTGGGTCTCTACCGGCCGGCAATTTTGGCTACCATTGGTCAGGTGGTTGAAGCTAGTCCCGCGCAAAAGGCAGGGTTGATGGTTGACGACACTATTGTGTCTGCAAACGGTAGCGAGATTATCGATTGGGTGGCGTGGGTGGATTATGTGCGGGCACGTCCTGGACAAATTCTCGATGTGACCTACCTGCGGGGCGATAGCGAATACTCCACGCTCTTGACTCCGGCTAAACTATACGGTGAAGATGGCGTCGCCTACGGGCAGGTTGGTCTTGGGGTTAAGGTACCCGAATGGCCTCCTAGTATGTTGAGGGATTTCAGTTATGGCGTATTTGGCTCCTTAGTGAAGTCAGTGGAAAAAACGGGCTCGATGGCATTATTTACCCTCGATTCGATAAAAAAGATGCTGATGGGATTAATCTCCCCGAAAAACTTGAGCGGACCGATAACCATTGCTAAAGTGGCGTCCGCTACGGCAGATTCAGGTTTGGAATCTTATTTGGGTTTTATTGCCCTATTTAGCATCAGTTTAGGGGTCCTCAATTTGCTACCTATACCTGTCTTGGATGGTGGCCATATACTTTACGGGCTTATTGAGCTGTTGACCAAACGAGAAGTGCCAATGAAGATACAGGTCCTGGGCTATCAACTCGGGTTATTTATTATTGTCGGGGTCATGATTTTAGCGCTTTATAATGATATCTCTCGGTTGTGACACTCTCAATTACCATCGATTGCGTTTACAATAGTGCTTCAGCTAAATTGATAGCGTACAAACCTACGCAATGAAATGCTGCAACTCGATATCTGACAGTATTACGGTGACCTAATCACAAGGTTGAACTTAAATTAAAGCGGCTCGTACCTTTGGGCCATAGATTACTTTGGTAAAAAAAACTTGATGAAACGTTATTTCCTGCTTTTTTTACTTGTTGCACTGTCTGCCTTTAGGGTCAGTGCCAGCGAGCCTTTTGTAGTATCTGATATTCGAGTAGAGGGTTTGCAAAGAATTTCAGCCGGCAGTATTTTTGCTGCATTGCCGATCAATGTTGGTGACCGTATCGATGGGCCTGCTATTCGCAATGGGATTCGGACGCTTTTTCGTACCGGTAACTTTGACAACATTTATATCGCTAAAGATGGCACTGTCCTTGTTGTTACCGTAGAGGAACGTCCTTCAATCAGCGAAATCACGATTGAAGGTAATAAGGCGATAGAAACGGAGGCCTTACTGGAAGGTTTGGAAGGGGCTGGACTGTCCGAGGGTAAAGTGTTCAAACGTTCAACTCTCGAAGGGATGAAGATGGAGCTCACCCGTCAATATGTGTCGCAAGGCCGCTATGATGCGGGTATTGAAACGGATGTAGAACCACTGCCTCGTAACCGAGTGGCAATCAGTATCAACATTGATGAAGGTACAACTGCCGCGATTGATCACATTAATATTGTTGGGAATACGGTCTATAGTGACGAAGATCTGATCGATTTGTTTGAATTGAGACAGACAGGCTGGTTGTCGTGGATCACCAGTGACAACAAATATGCAAAAGAAAAACTAACCGGTGACTTGGATACGTTAAGTTCTTATTATCTTGACCGAGGTTACATTCAATATAACATTGACTCATCTCAGGTAGCGGTTTCTCCAGACCGAGAGGCGGTTTATATCACCGTTAATATTTCTGAAGGCGAGAAATACACGGTAGGTGAAGTCGACTTGTCGGGTGATATTGTGCTTTCTGAAGCACAGTTATGGCCATTCATTTTTGTCAGAACGGGACAGACCTTTTCGCAGGCAGTTGTAACCAATACCGAAGAGTGGCTGACTAAGCGATTGGGTAATGAGGGATACAATTTTGCAAAAGTCGAAGGGATCCCCGAAATAAATGACGAAGATAAAACGGTGGCGATCAAGTTTTTCATAGACCCGGGAAAGCGTACCTATGTCAGTCGGATAAGTTTTCTGGGAAATACCCGCACAGCTGATGATGTATTGCGGCGTGAAATGCGGCAAATGGAAGGCGCGCCGGCATCATCGGGTTCAATCGAGCAGTCACGAGTCAGGCTGGAACGGCTCGGTTATTTCAAGGGCGCTTCGGTTGAAACTATCGAGGTTCCGGGGACCGACGATCTGATTAATCTGGATTATACGGTCGAAGAGCAATCTTCGGGTAGTATTGGAGCCAGTTTGGGGTTTTCTCAAGACAGCGGAATATTGCTGGGTGCTAATCTCCAAGAGGATAATTTTCTCGGGACAGGAAAGCAGGTTGGCATAGGATTAAATAAAAGCGATTACTTAACCAATATTCGATTCAGCTACGTCGACCCCTATTTTACCAAAGATGGCGTGAGCCGCGGGTTCTCGGTTTTTTATCGAGAAGCAGATCTCGATAAAATTAACGTTTCCCGTTATACCACCAACACACTCGGTGCCAACCTTAGTTTTAGTTATCCCATTAAGGAAACAGAGCGGCTGGGCTTTAGTTTCGGCTATACTAATACTGAAGTCACAAGCGGTTTTGGCGCCGTACAGGAGATTGTCGCGAGTCCTCGGCTTTTTGATGTCGTCAACGTGAATGGCTACGACTGGTATTCGACGTATTATGAGCCCGATTTTAACGGGCAGGGAGCTGAGGAACTTTTTCCCGTTTATGCCGATGACGGATCGATATTTAGTCCAGATGTCATCAATCTTCCAACTGAGGAGGGGTTTCTTGATAAACACGGTGATTCGTTCGACAACTATACGGTGACATTTAGTTGGAATCAGTCAACCTTGAATCGGGGGCGCTTGGCAACTCGTGGGGCATCGCAAAGCTTGTCCTTTGAGCTATCTGTTCCCGGCAGTGATATACAATATTATAAGCTGGTCTATAATGGCCAACTTTTTGTGCCCATTGTGCCTAATTGGACGTTACGATTGCGTACTGAATTGGGTTACGGTGACGGCTTCGGCGGCGATGATATCCCTTTCTTTAATCACTTCTATTCCGGTGGTTTTGGTTCGGTACGAGGATTTAAAAGTAATACCTTGGGGCCTCGGGGAACGTCAGCAGAAATCTATGAGACAGGCACAGCAACAATTTCTCTGGAAGAAGGAGATCCGCGTTGCGCATCAGCAACGGCAGGGGTCTGCGACGACAGCGGGTTGAGTATAGGTGATCTGGTCCCCGATGTGAAAACGTCCTATATAGCGTTAAACAATGCCAATGGCGATTTGAAGCTACTGTCTAAAATTTATGAGAATGACCCCGATCCCTTTGGTGGAAACGTGGTAGTCGAGGGTAGTGCTGAATTGTTGTTTCCGCTGCCCTTTGTTAAAGATCAGCGATCTGTGCGAGCGGCATTTTTTATTGATGTAGGCAACGTTTTTAGCACACATTGTGGGTCAAATCAGGCCAATTGTTTCAGGGCCGATTTCAATGAACTTCGCTCCTCGTTTGGCGCTGGATTTACTTGGATTACCGGATTTGGGCCGCTGACGTTCAGTTATGCTAAGCCGATTAATGATGGTGATTTTGATGAGACTGAAGCGTTTCAGTTCTCGCTGGGTAAAAGTTTTTAGTGGGGTACCGTTCGTGAAGGGGAAATAGTCACGGCTTGGCGGGCAGTAATAGATAAAAAAATGTTATTCTTAATGATTGTAAAATTTGGAGTGTTATTGTGAAAAAATTAGTAAAAATGTCTCTGGTCGCTGTTGCCTTGTTTGCATCTTTAGCCGTCAATGCTGAAGGAAAAATAGCGGTACTTAATGCGCAGCAGGCGATAATTAATACCGAACTTGCCCAGTCGCGGTTAAAAGCCCTGCGGGAAGAGTCAAGTTTTGCTGCCAATAGAACAGAATTGGAAGCATTGAGTAAAAGCTATCAGGATACCGTTGCGCAATTGCAAAAAGATGCTGCGGTGATGAGCGCTGAGCAAAAGCAGACTGAAGCCAAAAAAATCCAAGAAAAACGTGCTGATATAGAACATGTGCAGCGCAAATTGCAAGCTGCGCAAGAGCAGTTACTGCAGTCAGTAGCCCAGGAAATGTCGCCAAAATTGCAAAAGGCAGTCAGCGAACTGATTGAATCTGAAGGTATTGGCTTGTTACTCAATCAACAGTCAGCGATGCACGTTGACAGTAGCTTCAATGTCACCGCCAAAATCACTGATAAACTAAATCAGATGTAATAAGTCATTGAGTCGGTGTTAGATAATGTCCGGACATCATTTTTCTCTAGCAGAGTTGGCAGAGTTGCTGAATGTCACTTACGTCGGTGATGCTAAAACGCTGATCAGCGGATTGGCAACATTGTCCAGTGCTGGGCCCGGGCAGCTCAGCTTTTTGGCAAATTCTAAATATCAAAAAACACTGAAGTCAACACTGGCTGGTGCGGTTATTGTTGCGCCTGATATGGTGGCATCTTGTCCTTCACACTGTCTTGTCTCCGAGCAGCCCTATTTAACTTATGCCAGAGCCTCTCAATTATTTGAAGACTTAGACAATGATCGTAGGGGTATTCACCCCTCTGCGGTGATTGATTCGTCGGCAACAATCGCAACAACAGCAACAATTGCCGCCAATGTTGTCATTGGTAAAAATGTGGTAATTGGCGCTGCCGTAGTTATTGGCCCAGGCTGTGTGATCGGCAATAACTCGACTATTGATGAGGGTGGTTTGCTGCATGCAAATGTCAGTGTATATCACGGTGTTCAAATAGGACGAAGCGTCGTTATTCATAGTGGTGCCGTTATTGGCAGCGACGGCTTTGGCTTTGCGCCATCTCCAGACACCGAAACAGGTGGGTGGGTAAAGATAGCCCAGTTAGGCGGCGTCAAGATAGGTGACAATGTTGAAATTGGCGCCGGCTGCACCATAGACAGGGGGGCTCTGGATGATACCGTCATTGGTGATAGAGTCATCTTGGATAATCAAATACAGATTGCTCACAATGTCGAAATCGGCGATAACACCGGCATTGCTGGATGCTCTGCGATTGCGGGCAGCACCAAGATAGGAAAAAATTGTACGATCGCCGGTGGGGTCGCCATTATCGGGCACTTAACCATCGGCGACAATGTACACTTTACCGCCAGATCGTTAATTACTAAATCAGTCGAAAAGTCGGGTGCCTATTCATCGGGAACGCCTATGCAAGACACCAAAAGCTGGCGCCGGAATGCTGTACGATTTATGCAGTTGGACAATATTGCCAAACGCCTCTCAGACGTAGAAAGAAAATTGAAATAAGCTAGTCTCGCTCTGTACATAATGTGACAACAAGGTAACGATCGATGATGGGAATAAAGGAAATACAGGAGTATCTGCCACATCGGTTTCCTTTTTTGTTAGTTGATCGCGTTGAGGAGGTTACTAAAGGTGAATCGATCATTGCGATTAAGAACGTGTCTATCAATGAACCTTTTTTTCAAGGACATTTCCCCCAGGTTGCTGTCATGCCGGGAGTACTTATTGTTGAAGCTATGGCGCAGGCAGCTGCTATTCTCGGTTTCAAAACACAGGATAAAACACCGGCAGACGGATCGCTCTATTTATTTGTCGGGGCAGATAATGTCCGTTTCAGGCGTCAGGTAGTACCGGGAGATCAGCTGCTGTTAAATGTAGCCTATGTATCTGATCGTCGCGGAATCTGGAAGTTTAAATGTACGTCTTACGTTGATAAAGAGCTGGCTGCGTCGGCGGATATTATTTGCGCTGATAGACCATTTTGACGTTTCAATCATTATTGGTCGCTCCGGCCAAATTCCACAGGAAACTAAATAGTTGATTCACCCTCTAGCCATTGTAGACCCCAGTGCCAAAGTTGCTGATGGCGTTGAAATCGGCCCGTGGACAACGGTTGGTCCAGACGTTGTTATTGGTCCAGGGTGTGTCATTGCATCACATGTCGTTTTGAAAGGCCCGACTGTCATTGGCAAAAACAATAAAATTTATCAGTTTTCATCGGTGGGTGAAGACACTCCTGATATGAAATACAAAGGAGAACCTACTCGGCTGGTGATGGGCGATAATAATATTGTGCGCGAAGGTGTCACTATTCATCGAGGTACTGTGCAGGATGCCGGTGAAACAAGGATCGGCAACGACAATTTGTTTATGGCTTACGCCCACGTAGGCCACGATTCAGTCGTCGGTAATCATACGGTTTTTATAAACAATGCATCGCTTGCGGGTCATGTGCATGTGGGTGATTGGGCAATACTCGCGGGTTATACACTGGTTCATCAGTTTTGTCGGGTAGGCGCTCACAGTTTTGCCGGGTTTGGGACTCATATTACTAAGGATGTACCGGCTTACGTGACAGTTGCTGGCCAGCCAGCTGAAGCCAAAACAATCAATGTTGAGGGGTTGCGACGCAGAGGTTTTAGTAGTGATAGCATTACGTCAATACGCAGAGCCTATAAGATTATCTACCGTCAGGGTTTAACCGCTGAAGAGGCACTGGGGAAACTTCGAGAGTTGGTGGTTGATAATCCAGAGATAGCCTTGTTAATAGAGTCTTTGGAAACGTCGACTCGGGGTATTATCCGTTAAACTCCCTGTTTGATCATCCTGTAACGACTTTTATTAATAGAGACCCAATAAACGAGAGAGTCCATGGCAACTTTGCGGATCGGTATTGTGGCTGGCGAGGCCTCAGGGGATATTCTGGGTGCAGACTTGATCCGGGCCATCAAAGAGCGCCACGGCGACGTCAGTTTCGAAGGCGTTGGTGGGCCATTAATGATTGCTCAGGGTTTTAATAGTCATTGGCCTATGGAACGGTTGTCGGTAATGGGTTTTGTGGAACCTTTAAAGCGGCTTCCCGAGCTGCTGCGGATGCGAGCGAGTTTGAAACACTATTTCACGGAAAACCCGCCCGATCTTTTCCTCGGTATAGATTCGCCGGACTTTACCCTCAATATTGAATTGGCGCTACGTAAGGTTGGCGTGCTAACCGCACACTATGTCAGTCCGTCGGTGTGGGCCTGGCGACAAGGGCGGATAAAAAAAATTGCCAAAGCAGTTGATAGAATGCTCACCTTGCTGCCCTTTGAGGCTGCGTTTTATCACCAACACAATGTGCCTGTTACCTTTGTTGGGCATCCATTAGCGGACCAGTTTTCACTGGAGACAGAAGAGCTCGAACAGCAAAAAGCCCAAGCGCGGAAACAGTTCGGCTTTGCAGACACGGATACCGTTGTAGCGCTATTGCCAGGCAGTCGTGGCGGGGAAGTTAGAAAGCTGGCGGGTCCATTTATTGAAACAGCGCGCTGGTGTTTGCACCAGCGCAAAGCGTTGAAATTCATTGTGCCCGCGGCAAATCCAGAGCGAAAAATCGAACTACAGGCGTTGTTAAAAGAATATGGCACAGGGCTCCCGATTACCCTAGTCGATGGTCAATCTCAGTCAGCGATGGCGGCGGCTGATGTCGTACTGATGGCCTCTGGAACGACAACATTGGAAGCCCTGCTGATGAAAAAGCCGATGGTTGTCGCCTACCGTCTTGCAGGATTAACGTTTGCTATCATGTCGCGGTTGTTAAAGTCTCGCTACTTTTCGCTACCAAATCTACTCGCCGGTGAAGAGCTGGTGCCTGAAGTTTTGCAGGATGACGTGCGGCCTGAGATGTTGGGTCCGCTCATATTAGAGCGTCTGGACGACGCCGAAAAACATCACGTATTGGTTCGGCGCTTTACCGATATTCACCAGCAATTGCGTCTGAACGCCAGCGCTACTGCGGCAGAAGTGCTGTTGAAAATGATAGTAAGCAGAGTGACGTTGTTGTCACAGGAAAAATAATGGAAGCGTTCGTATCAAACTATTCAGGCATCTTGCTAGCGGGCGTTGACGAAGTGGGGCGGGGGCCATTAGCGGGCGATGTGGTCGCCGCAGCGGTTATACTCGATCCTGCTAATCCAATTGGAGGGCTGGATGATTCGAAGAAGCTGACCGAGAAAAAACGCGAAGCTTTGTTTCCTGAGATTCAGGAAAAGGCGCTGAGTTGGTTTGTAGCTCGGGCCAGTGTTCGGGAGATCGACGAGCTGAATATCCTCCAAGCGAGCTTGTTGGCGATGAAACGGGCGGTTGAAGGGTTGGTGTTGCAGCCAGAACATGTATTGGTTGACGGTAATAAGTTGCCACGGTGGGCCTATTCAGCTGAAGCTGTTGTTAGGGGAGATAGTCGCGTTCAAGTGATTGGAGCGGCTTCGATTCTCGCTAAAGTGGTTAGGGATCGCGAAATGGTGGCCTTTGATGACAAATACCCCGGCTATGGCTTTGCGGGCCATAAAGGGTACCCAACTCGAGTGCATATGACCGCGTTGGATGTTTTGGGCGTGACGCCAATACATCGCAGTTCCTTCGGTCCAGTCAAACGAAAAATTGCCCAAATGAACCGGCCTTAGAAGCTTTTTTGCAGGTCTTTTCAAATAGCGGGCGATCAGTCAACAATGATGTAGACAGTCTCGCTTTTATATGGATACTGGGGGTAGTTAAACTTCCGTTCAACTATCTATCAATCGACTTAATCGTGTTTCCAATACAGTAGTTCTTATATGCAACATAATTTTGTTCACCTTCGGCTTCACAGTGAATTCTCGCTAGTGGACGGTTTGGTTCGAATTAAACCCTTGGTTCAGAAGGTTGCCGACGCAGGTATGCCCGCTGTGGCGCTGACCGACCATTGCAATTTTTATGCGCTGATTAAATTTTATAAAGCGGCAATGGCTGCTGGTATCAAACCGATTTTAGGATGTGATTTTCATGTTGTCGACGATACAGACGAGACTTCTGTTAGCCATTTAACGCTGTTAGCACAGAACAGCAAAGGTTATCGCAACCTAACGGAGTTAATCTCAAGAGCTTATCAGGACGGTCAATATCTCGGCAGACCTTATATTAAACAATCCTGGCTTACGGAATATACCGAGGGTGTGATTGCCCTCGGCGGTGGTCGGCAGGGTGAAGTTGGAATGTTGCTAGTGTCCAACAAACTTGACCTGGCGCGAACACGGTTGGCTAGCTACATGAGCTTATTTCCCGGCAGCTTCTATATGGAGCTGCAACGAACAGGTCGCCAACATGAAGAAGATTATCTGCACAAAGCGGTAACGTTGGCAACAGAGCTCGATTGTCCTGTTGTTGCCACCAATGAAGTGTGTTTCTTAAAAACGGGTGACTATGAAGCTCACGAAACACGAGTTTGTATTCATGAGGGTAGAGCTCTGGATGACCCGCGTCGATCACGCAACTACAGCGAACAACAATACCTACGAACGCCAGAAGAAATGGCTGAGTTATTCAGTGACATCCCCGAGGCATTAATTAACACCGTTGAAATTGCCAAGCGCTGCAGTGCAGAAATAGAGCTCGGAAAAATTTATCTGCCCGAGTATCCGATTCCTGAAGATTACGAGAAAGATGCATTTTTTCAACATGAACCCTATGACGGCTTGAAAGCTCAAACTGAAAAATCTTTGGCAGCTAAATGGATTGGTAAGGAAGCTACTGAGGACTACGCTAAGGAATTAAGAACGGGTATCTTCTTTCGTAAGATATCTATTGAAGGGCTCAATGATCGGCTAGCTTTTCTTTTTGGTGACGATGCGATATCCCATGTAAAAGAATACCGAGATCGGCTGGACTTTGAGCTCGATATTATTCTTGAGATGGGTTTTCCTGGCTATTTTTTGATTGTGATGGACTTTATTCAGTGGGCTAAAGACCATGAAATTCCCGTCGGGCCAGGGCGAGGCTCCGGTGCGGGTTCTCTAGTCGCCTATGCGCAAAAAATTACCGATCTTGATCCGCTGGAATACGATCTACTGTTCGAAAGGTTTCTTAATCCTGAACGGGTATCAATGCCGGATTTTGATGTCGACTTTTGCATGGATAATCGTGACAAAGTTATTTCATACGTGGCAGACAATTATGGCAGGGACGCAGTTAGTCAAATAATCACCTTCGGAACTATGGCCGCAAAAGCGGTTATTAGAGATGTTGCCAGAGCTCAAGGGAAATCCTATGGACTGGCCGATAAACTGTCGAAGATGATTCCCTTCGAAGTGGGAATGACGCTGGAAAAGGCGTTTGAACAGGAGGACATTCTTCGAGACTTTCTGCGGGACGATGAGCAGGCTCAAGAAATTTGGGACATGGCTGTGCAGTTAGAAGGCATAACGCGCAATGTCGGAAAACATGCTGGGGGTGTGGTTATTGCACCCTCTAAACTGACGGACTTCTCGCCTTTATACTGTGATGATAGCGGTGGCGGGCTGGTGACACAGTTTGACAAAAATGATGTAGAAGAAGCGGGTCTTGTTAAGTTCGATTTTCTCGGGCTTCGTACCCTCACGATTATCGATTGGGCGGTTAAGATGATTAACCGGCCCAAAGATGACGGCAGTTCACCAAATCTCGAGATCGAGCGGATTCCGCTCGATGATAGGGCGTCATACCAATTGTTGAAGCGGGCAGAAACCACTGCCGTGTTCCAGCTTGAATCTCGCGGTATGAAAGATTTGATCAAACGTCTTCAGCCAGACAATTTGGAAGATATGATCGCGTTGGTGGCGCTGTTTCGTCCCGGCCCACTGGATTCCGGTATGGTCGACGATTTTGTAAACCGTAAACACGGACGCGCTGAAGTTGCCTATCCGGATGCAAAGTATCAGCACGAATGGCTGAAACCCATTCTCGAACCGACGTATGGCGTTATCGTCTATCAGGAACAGGTCATGCAGATAGCCCAAGAGCTGGCGGGCTACAGCTTGGGCGGGGCTGACGTTCTGCGTCGAGCAATGGGTAAGAAAAATGCTGAAGAAATGGCTCGGCAAAGGACCTCATTTGAAGACGGCGCCAAGGCCAAGGGTGTCGACCCTGAGCTGGCGATAAAAATCTTTGATTTGGTAGAGAAATTTGCTGGTTATGGATTTAATAAATCTCACTCTGCAGCTTACGCCTTAGTTTCGTATCAAACCGCTTGGTTAAAAACACACTACCCGGCTGAGTTTATGGCCGCTACTATGAGCTCGGAATTGCAAAATACCGATAAGATAGTGATTTTTATCGAAGAGTGCAGGGCCATGAAGTTGGACTATCGCCTGCCGGATGTGAATGAAGGCGAGTATATGTTCACGGTTAACAAAGAGGGAGCGATCGTCTATGGTCTTGGTGCAATAAAGGGCCTGGGTGAAGGTCCTATTGAAAATATGATCAAAACACGCGACGAAAGTGGCCCGTTCACCAACCTGTTTGATTTTTGCGAGCGTACCGATCCCAGAAAAGTGAATAAAAGAGCAATTGATGCGCTCATCCGCTCAGGGTCTTTTGACAGCCTCGGTGTAGAGCGAGCGATTCTACTGGCAGCCATGCCGGAGGCCGTCAAAGCGGCAGAACAAAGTGCGGGTAATCGCGATGCCGGTATGATGGATTTGTTTGGCGATGTAGTTCCCGCCAACGAGCATGGAGATGTCTATAGCGACCATCAGAATGTTCGTCCGCTGTCGCCTAAACAAAAACTTGGCGGAGAGAAGGATACCTTGGGGCTGTATGTTACGGGTCATCCAATCGACGAATATGAAAAAGAGCTGCGTCAGTTTGTTCGCAACCGCATTATTGATTTGAAAGCAGATTTTAATAATCAGACAATGGCCGGTTTAGTTGTCGGCCTTCGAACAATGAAAAACAAGCGCGGCGACACGATGGCATTTGTCACATTAGATGATCGTTCGGCTCGGATTGAAATATCTTTTTTTGCCGACGCATTTGACGAAGCTCGCGAAAAAATTGCCAAAGACAGCATACTGGTTGTGGAAGGGCAGGTAACGTTTGACGATTATTCCGGGCAGTTAAAAGTCCGAGGAAAAAGCGTGCGCACCTTACTCGATGCGCGGCAGGCATCTGTCAAATCACTGGAATTACGTTTACATGATAAAGATTTTTTGGGTCATGGCAATATAAAAGTAGACGGCAAAACGAGCTTTAGTCAACAGCTGAAAAATATTTTGGAACCTAGTATCAGTGGTACTTGTCCTGTCATGGTTGAGTATTGTCGCACCGATGCAAAAGCACAGATAAAGCTCGGGCAGCAGTGGTTGGTGCAACCGAGTGATGAATTGATTCAGCGGTTGAAAGATCGATTCGGCAATAAAAATGTGCGTCTGAATTTTACTGACTGATGTTTCCTATTACGGTCATCTGAAACGATAAAAGTGAGTTTTACTTTGGCCATGCCAATTACCAAGCGTTTTCTTAATCAGCAGCTTAACCCTTACACCGAAGCAGGTCGTTGGTTAGTGGCTTATAGCGGCGGAGTAGATTCCTGTGTTTTGCTAGATTGTTTGATAGGTGTTGCCGATCATCCGCCGATTGTAGCAGTGCATATCAATCACCAGTTGCAAGCGGCGTCGGAACAGTGGCGAAAGCACTGTGAGAAGCGCGCAGCAGCTTTAAATATCGCCATTATCTGCATTGACGTCGATGTTGATCTTCATTCTGGGCGCAGTCTTGAAGACGCCGCTCGTGTTGCCCGTTATGATGCCTTCGAAACAATTGTGAGACATGATGACGTGCTGTTTTTTGGTCATCATTTGGATGATCAGGTAGAAACAATGCTGCTGCGTCTATTACGCGGCAGCGGCAGTCGCGGCGCTGCGGCAATGCCATCGAGTCGTTCTCTTGGCCCGGGACAATTGGCTCGCCCTCTTCTGGATATTCCTCGTTCGGCGATCGAATCTTACGCGACGAGTAATCAGCTAGAGTGGATCGAGGACTCCAGCAATCAAAGTCTGGACTTTGACCGTAATTTTTTACGGCTTGAAGTGTTTCCCGCTTTTGAGCAACGATGGCCGGGATACCGTCAGACATTGTCTCGGGCTGCCTTACTGAATGAAGAGGCCGCTGTCCTCAATGATGAACTTGCCGCCATTGACTTACAGCAAATGGGGGTTTCCCCGCAATCGTCAGCAACACTGCCGATAGAATTATTATCCAGATTAAGTCGGCCAAGACAAAAGAACAGTTTGCGCTATTTCTTGAAACTGAACCAACTGGCGACACCCTCTTCAGCCCAGTTAAATGAAGTGATTGATCAGTTGCTTGGTGCCCGGATTGATGCAACACCACTGGTGGAGTGGAGTGATGTCCAATTAAGGCGCTTTGGGGATAAAATAGTTGCGATGAGGAGAATGTCTCCGATGGATGGGTTGAAGCGATATAGCTGGAACCTCACTGGAACACTATCGCTGGAGAATGCCGGTAGCTTGATGGCATTATCTTCGTATGGAAAGGGTATCAACGCGGCAATGCTGGACAGCAGCGAGCTTGTGGTTGCCTTCAGGCAGGGCGGAGAACGTTGTCGGCCCGTTAGTCGCAGTGGCTCGCAAACCCTTAAAAAGTTGTTGCAGGAATACCAGCTCGAACCCTGGTTAAGAGACAGAATCCCTTTAATCCTCCATCGAGATGAAATAATCGCAGTAGGTGATTTGTGGATTTGTGAAGGCTGGCAGGTTGAGGGTAACCAGCAGGGGGTAACACTACAGTGGCAGCGGTAAAATTAAATGACATAGCACTAGTGAGAATGAGGCTTTGACGTCGTATAATTGCGTCCATTATAGAAATACAGCTAACGAGCCCATACTATGACAGTTCGAACCCGCATTGCTCCATCACCAACAGGCGACCCGCATGTAGGCACGGCGTACATCGCCTTGTTCAATCTGTGCTTTGCCCGCAAGCACGGCGGAAAATTTGTTCTACGAATCGAAGACACCGATCAAGCACGTTCGACGACGGAGTCGGAACAGATTATCTTTGATTCGCTTCGCTGGATGGGGCTTGATTGGGATGAAGGGCCTGATGTCGGCGGTGACTATGGTCCTTATCGCCAGAGTGAGCGGAAAGATATCTATCAGAAGTATGCCCAAGAGCTAATCGACAAAGAACATGCATTTCGTTGCTATCGAACGGCCGACGAATTGGATGCACTTCGACTTGGTTTGAAGGAACAGGGTATCAACCGTGCTCTAAAGCCCTACGACTTGCAGCTCCCTCGGGACGAGATCGAAAAACGTGAAGCGGCGAACGCCCCCTATGTCATTCGAATGAATGTGCCGGTAGAGGGGAAGGTCGACATAGAGGACATGCTACGTGGCACAATGGAGCTGGACTGGCAGCTTGTCGATGCGCAAATATTGTTGAAATCAGACGGTATGCCAACGTACCATTTGGCAAATGTTGTCGATGATCATCTGATGGAAATTACCCATGTATTGCGCGGCGAAGAATGGATTAATTCAGCGCCAAAACATAAATTGCTGTACGACTATTTCGGTTGGGATATGCCAGTGCTGTGTCACTTACCGCTGTTAAGAAATCCTGATAAATCGAAACTCAGTAAACGCAAAAACCCCACTTCGATCTTGTATTATCAGCGTATGGGTTATTTGCCTGAAGCTATGATTAATTATTTAGGGCGGATGGGCTGGTCTATGCCCGACGACAGTGAAAAATTTACGCTGCAGCAAATGCTCGACAATTTCGATATTCAAAGAGTAAGCCTGGGTGGACCTATATTTGACGTAGAAAAGCTCAGTTGGCTAAATGGAATGTGGATACGAGAAGATTTATCTTTAGAACAGCTGGCGGAGAGATTGCACAACTGGGCCTTTAATAAGGCTTATCTCGACAAAATACTTCCACACGCTCAACAACGGATGGAAACACTCAGCGATTTTACCCCGCTGGCCTCTTTCTTTACCGCTGGCATGCTGCCGATTGAAAGCCGAAGTTTTGAGGGTATCAAACTGCAAGGCGACGATCTGATTCAGGCTCTGCAATTCGCTTTATGGCAGTTAGAGGAGCTCCGCCACTGGGAGCGAGATGTGCTATTTGACGCGATGAAAACATTAGCAGACACCCTGGATATCAAAATAAAAGATTTTTCTGCGCCTTTGTTTATTGCTATATCGGGTAGTACCGCATCGATTTCAGTTATTGATTCGATGGCTATACTTGGGCCGGACATGAGTCGGGCCAGGGTTCGATTTGCGATCAATCAATTGGGCGGAGTGGGCAAGAAAAAGCTGAAGAAATTGGAAAAATCGTATCAGGAAATAGCCAAATAATGGCGGTAGTTGGCCTATTAGGAGTAGACTAACCAGTAGTTTTCGTCACTTAGAAGTCACTAAGAATCTGGAAGTGCCACTCACAGTTGGCAAACGTAGCGACCTAAATAACTAAATGGATATAGCAGTGTTTGATAAACTTCTTAGGGAAATATCCCAACCAGTCTATGGCTTAGTTGTCATGATCTGTTTGTTTACAGCGTCATCTGTACATTCTCTTGGTTTGGGCCGAATAGAGGCTAGCTCGCATTTGGGGCAGCCGCTACGTGCACAAATCGATGTCATTATGGAGACGGAAGATTTCGGACCAGAGGATGTTAGGGTTCGGCAGCTGACTGAAGGTGAGGCTAGCGATTTAGGCATTGATCTTATTGGTTTTAATCCCAGATTTCTTTTGGCTGCGCGAGCTCAGTCTAATCGTCTAGTCATTAATATCACTAGTCGTGATTCGGTCGATGAGCCGTTTCTGAATATTCTTATTGAACTGAGGTGGCCAACGGGGACGGTTTACCGAGAGTACACAATGCTGCTTGACCCAGTAAGTTTTAGAGCTGAGACTGCCACCGATCGTCGAAAAACTGCGGTCGCTAGGACTGAGCAAAAGTCGGCTGCGGCAAAGCCAGTAGCATTGGCTAATTTGCGCCCAGGTGGTGGCAGTTATCAAGTGCGTAGCGGCGATAGTTTGTCTCGTATTGCCGGTAAAGTAGTGCAAGGTACAGATCTATCACGCAACTCTATGATGCAATGGTTACTGCAAAATAATCCTCGCGCGTTCATCGGTGGCGAAATGGACAAGTTGCTCGCTGGTGCTAAGCTGAGACTACCTGCCGACAGCAATATCACCGGTGCTAGCACAACAAATGTGCAACCGTCTCCGCCTAGTGCAGCAAAAAAACAAGCGGCTACGGCGAAGTCGAATCCATCGCCAGCGACGACGCCAAGACTATCGATAGTTACTCCAAATACCGGTAGGTCCGAAGGATTGGGAAATAATACGTCAGAGGATATATTGACGTCTCTGAGAAACCAAGTGATTGAAACAACAGAGGTTATTGAGAGCTTACGTCGTGAAAACGAAGTAATGAGAGAGCGGCTTAGACAATTGGAAGAGTCCGACTACTTAGCATCATTAGAGAAGCTGGTGGGACTTAAGGAAAGGGAGGTAGACCTTCTACGCCAACAATTGCAGCGGAAAGATCAACTGCCGGAGTCGGTAATAGTTAACGCACAGGGCGAGCGCGAGAATGCTATACCAGCTGATGTAAGCAGTGCTGATAAAGTGGGTGCTGGTCAGCAGTGGTGGTTGATATTACTGCTAATGCTTTCACTGGTAGGGGCCGTATTTTTCTTTCTGCGCTGGCGCTCGCAGAGTAACAAGGCTAACGAGGTGACCTCCCTGAATGCAGCAAACGAAGAAATTTTGCAAGAATTGGATAATATCGCAGGTACTGAGCAATACTTTGATACGGTAACCACCGATGTCTCGTTAGTCGGTGACAGCGCGGTTCCGAGTCTTGCTGCAACAAGGAATCGCCGCGATGATGCAACAGTAAAGCGCAGTGTTGTTGAAAAGACTCGTTATTATCATCCGCACGACCAAATGGTGGATGCCAACAGTGAGCATGATGACACAGACGATATAATATCCAGAGCTATCACGTTGGCTAACCGCGGCGAAAAAGGTCAAGCAGAGGCATTACTAGCGGCTGAGCGAAATCAGCAAGCTCGAGTTACCACTGGCGATAGTGGTGATATCGACTCACGATTGGAAGCGGCATTGCATTATATCCAACAGCTATAGCTTAGATAAATAATTGCGATAACCGTTTGATCTTGAATCGATTTTATTTTTTTAGTTGACAACGATGGGCTGTCTATTTACTATCGCCCTCTTAAATTTGGGGCCTTAGCTCAGCTGGGAGAGCGCAACACTGGCAGTGTTGAGGTCAGCGGTTCGATCCCGCTAGGCTCCACCAAATAAAATCAATGACTTACAGCACTCTCAGGCTTCCCACCTGAATTTCTTACAACGAGAATTGTAAGTTTGCAGCTCTGAGAACGCTTTTAGCGACTTTTATCTGTAGGCACGATGCAGTGTAAGTCGGTGGCGACGGATTTGCTGTCAGCCAAGCCATTGCTAATTCTTGGCGAAGCCAGCTATGCAATCTATATCCTGCAAAATCCAATTTACTAAATCTTCGACCGCAAGCTGAAGCTACTATTGGACGTGACCCCAGAAATATTTTTTCTGTTTTACGTATCCACGCTGGTCGCCATATCGTTGCTGGCGTTTTTCCTGATAGAAAAACCATCAAAGGAATTTTTACGAAAAATACTACTTTCTATTAAATGAGTGTTTAGCCTATGATTAGTCAATTTGTCGAGTCGCAACGTGTGTGCGGCAGTTGAGCATCGATGCGGAACAGAACTTTGTGTAAACGGGATGTGGAATGCGCGTACTGTTTGTTAGCCGATATCTGCCCTGGCCTCTCTATAACGGTGGAGCGGTCAGAACGTTCGCAATCATATCAGGGCTGGCGAAACTGCATCGCATTACACTCGCCGTACCCGAACCCGGCAACGAACAGGCTCGGCGTGAATTGGAAGCGGCGTATGCGAATATAGTAGAACGTTTTCTCTGGGTGCCTGTGCCGCCGGATCGTGATTATTCGAACCGCGGCAATGTGATAGTGCGAGTGTTGCGAAGTTTTCTTGATTTGTTCAGCCACTGGTTACCACTGGCGTTTCGCGAGGCCGCGGGACCGTGGCGCATCGCGATTGACAAGCACGACACAGAATTTGATGCGGCATTCTGTCGCTACGCCTGGTTATCTCCAGCGTTCTTTGGTGTTGGACTAAAGCGCGTAGTGTTCGATCTCGACGACGTTCAGTTTCTGTTTCTGTGGCGGGAACTTGGAACGGCGCGCGGAACGCTACGAAAATTACGAGGAGTGGCAGAGGTGTCTCGCACGTGGTTGGCAGAACAGGTAATAAGCTTTCATGCGGCGCGCGTGCTTACCTGCTCCCGTGAAGATGCCAATTTCATCATGACTCGCCGCAAGACTGTTATTCCGAATGGAATGACGATTGAAAGCGGACCGAAGGCGCAGCGGGAGCCCGACATCGTTGTGTTTGTCGGCTACTGCAAATGGATGCCAAATCGACACGGATTGCAGTGGTTTATCGAGAGCGTTTGGCCGCTGGTGCTCGCCAAAAGACCATCCGCGCGATTCCGTATTGTTGGCCGCGGTGCGAACATCGCGACGCTTCCCTTTGCGACGCACGCGAGCATTGAACTCAATCCTGATGTGCCTTCCGTCAAACCGTGGGTCGAGGGTGCAGTCGTTTCAATTGCGCCGATTCTGTTTGCAGGCGGCACGCGCATCAAGGTTGTTGAATCGCTGGGCTATGGCACGCCGGTTGTTGCGACGACGATTGGTGCGGCTGGATTGACTGAGATTTTCGACGAGTCGACTGGCTTGTATGTCGTTGACGGCGCCGAACAAACCGCTGCGCAGATATGCACGCTGTTGGCCGATCCGGCGCAGGCGTTCGCGAATGCTGCGCGCGGCACCGATATCGTTGTCGAACGCTACACGTGGGAGAGAGTGGTACGTCCCATTGCTGAAAACATTGAGCAGTGGGTGGGAAGCAATCCACATCGGTAGTGCTTGGAGATCAGCCTACTGGTCGCGTGGGTGAGAGGCCAGGGCGATTCTTTGTATAGAGCAAACGGCCGTGAACGCGCATGTCTTCCTTCATCAGCGCAATTTTTTCGGCCAGGCCCGTCTTCTGATGCGTGTCATATAGCGCCTGCTTGCGAAAATGCGTCATCGCCGCCGAATAGCGCTTGTGCTGCGTGAACGGCTTTGCATTCGTGTAGTGCAGCACCCACGAATTCTCTGGTGACGTAGGCGCGATCGGCGACGGGAAACGCTGCGCAACTTCCTGCCATTCAACACGCGTCGTCTCGATTTGAAACGGAACGATGTACGCGTGATATCGCTGCTCGAAGATGCCGTGAAAAATTGGGAAATTGAGCAACCCCATTTCTCCGTACTTGAATATTCCGCCTTCGTCCGCGTCCTGCTAATTTCCCGTTAATTAAGTGACCTATTATGCAAGAACAACAATTTCATATCAGATTTTTTTGTAGTTTATATTTTACGCTCGCGCTCTGTATGGCCGTGTTCTGGTACAACAAGGGTTTTTTCCAAGTCTACGACATCTTTTTTGATGCCGACCCAAATACTTCGCTCGATTCGTTTGCACACGGGACATGGGGAAGACATGCCTTCAGTCATGCATTTATGGAGCTATTTGCCATTCCTGTACGTGTAATTGAAATGATTTTTCTTCAGACGGGCATTGTCTATGACAGACTCGTCTTCCGCGAAACTCTTGCTCTGGTTATCAGCCCCGCTTTTTCTGCTCTTAGCATTCTATATTTTTATCGATTTCTTGGTGCGTTTGATATAAACAATCAAGACAGCATTATCCTCACGCTATTGTTTGCCTTTGCTTTTACAAACCTTATTTTCGCAATTCTTCCTGAAAGCTATGCTATATCCTGCTTTTTGATCACTTACATTTTTTATTATTATGCATCCTGTAAGCAAACCAGCTCAAAAGGCAGTGAAATTATCTGGTTCTCGCTTGCTGTTCTAATGGCGGGAATTACGATTACAAACATAGCAGTGTTCTTCATGGTTTATTTTGCTCACTCATTTAAAAACATTCGGTTGAGCCTTTTTGAATCTCTTAAACGCACAGTATTGTTTTCTCTGGCAGCCATCATTATCGTGTTTGTTTTTTATTTTTTGAGCCACAGCTTACTGAATTTAGAAACTGGCAGTGAGGGAACTATCAGCTGGGTTGCCCGCTTTATTACGATATCTGCAGAGCAAGCGGGGCTTAATGGGCTAAATATTTTATCTGCATCTATCAATTCCCTTGTAGCCATTCAACCTGAAACTTTTTTAAATGAACGTTGTAAACTTATTTCATGTAACTCTATTACTTTTACCCGATCATTTAACAGTCAGGGGTGGATACTGGCAATCTGTACTATTCTGTTTTTGGCGGCTTTCACCATTATGAGGAAGATAAAGCTTTCGCCGACGCGAGACATATACTTGCTTTCACTACTCATTTTATTGTTCAATTTCATCCTTCATGTGTTATTCGGAAGAGATATGTTTTTGTACACACAACACTGGATCGTACCGTTATGTATCATATTAATACCGGTATTTTCTGGACGGATAGTACTATCTTCCTCTATTCTTATTTTGGTGTGCATAACAAATCTATATTTTTTCTTGCAGGTAGATCGACTAATAAATATGCATTAAAAACTGATTGCGTATTTTTGCAGCCCTAAACTCCTTCCTCATAATCGATTTTTTGGGCGTCTACCAGGAAGCCCCCACGATTTTTAAACGTTAGTAACAGCGCATCTCTTCCCCTCGACGCGCCGCCGCCTCAGCAGGTATGCGGCATTGCCATACTCCGGGCGGATAGGGTAGTTGGCCACGAAAAGGGCGTTTGTTTTGTCTATTCCGAGATTTGTAAACAATGAAACTATCACTGTATAACTGTCATGGTGCTTCAGTGCATCTTTTTTTTCACCATCGAGCAACTTGACGTCCACACCGCACGCTTCAAATGGAGTCGCTTCCAAATGCCTGCCTTTTTAAACAAGATGGTCCAGCGCCGCAAACCAGCCGCTGTGTCCCCTCTATCGGACACAGGCTGATGGCCACCACTACGATAATAAAAGCGGGATTACACCAGACAATCCTCATGGATGCTGTTCCCGTTAAAGCTTACCCGGGATCGCCTTTGGGCAATTTCAGTGCAGCAATAAATCCTAAGATGCCCATCGCTCCCGATACGATAAACACCCATTTAAAGGAGCCACTTATATCAGCCAGAATGCCGCCCATCGGCGGGGATATAGTTTGAGCTAAACCAAACGCCAGTGTCGCGGCGGCAAAGCTTGGACCGTAGTCTTCAGGCGTGGCATTTTCAACAACATATAATGTAATTAGCGATGGCAAACCACTGAATAGAAAACCTAAGCCAATGCAGGCGATCAGTGTGGGAACATAAACACCGGTCAACACGATAAAAACAAGCACAGGCCATAAGCTGAATGCGGTAGCTAACGCCAACCGAGTGCTTATTCGATCGGCCAATGCAACAAAAGCTGGCCCGCCAAAAATCATTGCAACGCCCATCGAGGTAAAAGCAAAGGCGGCATCAAGGCTAGACCAAGCGCTATCATCTTCCAACCGTGTGGTTAAGAAACCCATCACTAACAAGTAAATAAAACCGAAGATCGCATAAGCAAAAATTAAGGGTAACCATCCTCGCATCCGCCCTAATGCAGCAAAGCCACCAAAGCCGCCGCCACCGGTTGGGGTAGCCTGCTGATGACGAACCATAAACAGCACACCCAACAATACAGCTAGGCCAATAGACGCCATTATTTGATAAACGCTGCTCCATACTTCATCGCCCTGAACCGATCTTAAAGAGCCACTCAACATACTCACCGAGGCCACACCAATACCGATGCCTGAACCCATTAAGCCGATAGCAAGGCCTCGTAGTGAGGCAGGTAACGCGTCGCTTGCAATCATTGGCGCAGGTATCCAAACACAAGCCCCACCAATACCCGCTACAAACAAAGCAGCGGCCAATAGGTGAGGCGAGTTGGCAAACGATGCAAGCAGTAATCCGGTCGTCGACAGCACCAATCCTAGGCGCAAGATTTTTAGTAATCGATAGTAACCAGTTGCCCAGGCAACAACCAACGTGCCTAGCAAATAGGCGCCTACGTTAGCCGCACTGAGAAGTCCCGCCACTGTATTAGAAATACCTAGGTCGTCACGAATGGCAGGCAGCAACAAACCATAGCTAAATCGGCCAAAAGATTGTGCAACCGCTGCAGCCAAGGCAATTAAGAGAACAATTATCCAACCGTTAAGCCTGTTTGATTTGCGTGATCTGCCAGAGATAACTGTGTTTCCTTTTGAGTCAATGTCGTCACGACAATCAGCGTATAAACTATACGGCAGCCCCTCGGGTCGCCGTATACTTATAGGTCATAAAAACCATGTGATGGCGCTTCGCGGGATCGATCGCCCGATGCTTGAGTATAGGCGAAACAAACGTCTTACTCTTGGCCACTCTACCTATCCGTCCGGAATACGGCAATCCCTCTGCTTAAACAGTAAGCGCATACAGCGAGAAAAGGGATGGTCTGCTAAATATCATTTGTTGTCACTGGCCGCGCAGCGCGCAGTAGGGGAATACCAGTATCAATATTACGGATCCGGAAAAGCGCCGAGCGATTACTATCCGGCAACCGAATTCAGAAAAATTGAGCTAAATCAAAACGGGTGTCAATAGAATATGACTTGTGGCTGGCTTTCTCTCATAATGGGGACAGTTCCATTCACGCAGTAAAAGGAACGTCCAGACCTATCAAAAACTCCATGTTGAGAAGTAACTGGCCGCCGGCACGTGGTCAATGATGGAACAACATGGACATGTATCAAAACAAGTGGGCCAATGATGGGCTCACGGCTTAACGGAAAGGATTTTCCAATGGCGAAATATGTCAACTATCAAAACTTCAGACTAACGATAAATTCTCACCGATTGTCGAGCGCGATAGTGACTGACGTTGGCGAGATTGTTCGTGCTAGGGAATGTCATTCTGAGGCTGCATTGAGTGCTCCTCTCGGTTCAACTAAGGTATTAAGTGAACTAACCTACATTCAACAGCATGCCCTATGGCAGCCCATGCAATCTATTGCAGAACGTCGGAGAGCAGGGCGTCAGTGATTGCTACTCACGGCGGCTAAAGAAGAGGTGAGTACCACTCTTTTCATATCAACAGAATTAGCAGCCTTCAGAACATTCACAGCACCTTCTTGTGCAGGTTTGATAACTTCATCGGGGATTTTTGGCTGCCAATGAAAACTGAAGTTAGTGCCTTCGCCGCCTCTAATCAACTGCCTGAATTGCGAGCCTTGCCTTAACCAATATACTTGAACCCGCAGCTACAGAGGCAGGGCTGATAGATGCTACTCAATGGTGTCAATGTGACGTGCTTTATTGGCCTGCAATGCCTTGCCAGCCAATAAAATGACCGGTCATCCTAATAAAGAGCTAAACGCCGAAAGAGCCTTCGTAATCCAAAAAATGTTTAAGGTAGTGTAGTTAAGAAAAGGGCGTTACTTTGATTCGAATCGATTAGTCCGAACGATAGTCGATTTTTACCGATTTTTACCGATTTTTACCGCTCATTCTGCTCAGGAGTCCGCGGCTAGTCCAGCCGCTTTGTCCATGTGCCGGGTCTCTCCAGCAACTTGCTGCAAGGTTGTTTCTGTAATTCGCCAGCCTTCGTTTGTTACATATTCTACATCATCAAAGTATGTGCCCAAGAATAGCCAGACTTTGCCATTTTTCAGTTCATGCCATGCCTGTACATAGCTTTCCATAGACGCGTTGCCAGCGATCACGCTGCACCCATCATCGACTTCAAGTGATTTAATCTGCACTAACTGAGTGCCAATCAGGTGCTGTGTAGGTCCCCGATGTCTCGAGGCCGTCAACACAAGGTCTAGCCATGCATCGGGCCCGATCAGAGCGTCTCTGTCGGGTCTTGCTTTGAGTATTGCGTCTGCAGCGAAGACAGCGTGGTATATTGCCCTGCCTTCAGCAATAGCTTCTGGTGTCGCGGTCCCGATCAGATCTGTTGCCCGTGCATACCTGCGACGCAGGTATTCTACCTCTTGTATAGCTCGAACTTCGGCAATTGAATGATTACAACTCATCTTATAAACCTTATTAGTGAGCAAAACGAGACCCAAGTAGTCGCCACATAGGGCTATTTGTTAAACATGGCCCTCCATGTGTATCTTGTCCAGCGGTTTATCTATCAATATTGGGAGGTGTGACTGAGCTCTAATAACCTGCGACAACGATAGACAAGAGATTTTAACCTCTATGTGAACGTTAAATAACGCTGACGAGGCTCCCAAACTGAACAAAATTCCCCATAGATTGCATGTTCATGCAGACTCTAGACGCTTCTCAAGAGATTCGCGAATGATCTTGCCGCTGCCATTGCGGGGAAATTCATCAATGGGGATAAAGTAGATTTCGCGCGGACGTTTGTAACTGGCCAATTTAGCTCTACACATCTTTTCAATCTCGGCGTCTGTCAGTGTCTCGGTATTACGAGTGATGAACGCTACAACAATCTCGCCCCAACGGGAATCCTTCTTGCGTACGATGGTGGCTTCTTCAACTCGGCTGTCTGACAGAAGCACTCGTTCAATTTCAGCGGGGTAGACGTTCTCACCGCCGGTCTTAATCAGGTACTTTAATCGCCCGACAAATTCAAAGCCGCCACTTTTAGTTTGCTTTAGCAAGTCACCCATACGAAACCATCCGTCCCGAAACGCTTCGGCATTCACTTCTGGTGCGTTCCAATAACCGCTGAAAAGGGTCGGACCTCGAAGTAGTGCCTCGCCAACCTCCCCCTGCTGTACGTCATTGTCATCTTCATCGACTAATCGAAATTCACACAGTGAACTGATCTTTTTGGATAGGTCTGTCGGTACCTCTCCGACTGGAATTAAATGCCCCGTGGCTGGTGGGAGCCCTGTTTCTGTTGAGCCAAAGCTGTTGACAAAGAGGGCGTTTAACGCCGTTGTCACTTCAGCTATCTGCGCTGCGGGTATTAGATCCGCCATGCAGCCGACGACTTTAACGCCAACAACTCGCGTTTTAGTTTCCGCTAAGCGCCTAAGTATAGGTTCAATTGTGGCGGGCATTAGAAGCAGCCACCCTATTTTATAGCGACCGATTACGGAACACATGGTATCGATATCGAGACCATCAGTGATAATGACGGCTGACCCCATCATTAAACTGGAGATAGTGTGATCTGTTCCACCTATATGATTCATAGGCGACCATGCGAGAAATGCATCCCCGGGATCAATCTTTAGATCCATTCGAAGCGTTGTCATTCTGGCAATCTCCGCACGATGGCTAATTAACGCCGCTTTGGGCAGGCCAGTAGTCCCGGAGGTGTTTAATAGCAGCAGGCCTTGCTCAGAATTAAGCAAAGGGGGATGCTGATCAAGTTCTGCGCTTGCGGCGAGTGATAAACAGCCTTCCATACAGATTTGCTTTGCTGCCGGGTAGGCAACCTGGTCCAGTAAGGACTGAAAGCGCGATGATACAAAGATTAACTGGGGTTCTACCAAATGAATACAATACTGCAATTCTTCGACGACTAAACGGGAGTTGAGGCACGACGCAATGGCGCCGATCCGAGCGCAGGCAAATTGCAGCATGGTGTATTCAGCACGATTTTCAGACAATATCGCGATACAATCGCCGGCCATAACTTTTTCTGATCGAAGCACTGATGCTAACCTGTCTATCAGGTCGAGTAACTCACCGTAGGTCCAGCTTCTCTCGCCACATTCTATGGCTAAATTGTCGGCGTTCCAACCAGCGGTAGACCGAAACATAGAATAGACCGTCGAATTGTTGGGCGAGACCATCACTTTCCCCTTACAGTATTCAAGTTTCTTGAAGGCAATACCTAAGAGTTCATGGGTAGGCACCTTTCAAAAATATTGCTATCGATGAAAATCCACCGGACAAGTAACATAGACGGATCTCTTATATTATTCAAAATGTATTTATTTAGTGAGGTTAAAAAATCGTTGATCAGAAAATATTGACGGCATGATCAGTATTAAATATTTTTAACGGAGCGGTTTCTTATCACGCTAATTGGCGGGCCATTGCATGTCTTGATTACAAAAAATTCGCATGACTTTTTTAAAGGCTTCCTTGCCATGTTCCGGACCATGATCAGCATCAAAATACCCGTTCAACTTTGATCCGGCTAGCAGAGAATATAGTATTTCAGCTTTTTCATTTCTCGTAGTTTCTACAGCGTCAATATCAACAAAAACGTCCGCAAGCAAACGCTTACAACAGTTATCCATTTCAGTTTTATATTGGCTTAGAATAGGGTCGCTAATAGATATGCCTATAGCCTCATACATAAAGCCCGTTGTAAAATGATTAACCGATTTACTCTCGATGAAAAGAAAATCCGCAACGTACTCTATTTTCCCTTCGGCATCATAGTTTTTTGTTTTTTCCAAGCCCCGAACAATAACGTCGCACTGTTCCTTAAAACAGAGCCGTAATAGCTCGTCCTTAGAGTCGAAATAGTAAAAAAGATTGCTGGGAAAAACCTTCGCTTCTTTTGCGACATCAACCATTGACGTCTTCGCATACCCTTGCTTGCGCACACATCGAGTAAAGGCATCAAGTATATCGTTTTTTCTTTTTGTACCTTTAGGCTTTGTCGGCTTATGGATTTTCACATCTTGACTCTTTAATTCAATTGTTTGGAGGCCAAATCGCCGTACTATTTTCTAATAGTTGAACTGAGTTTGTCTACTTTTTGACTTGCACAATGACTGTTCATTTTGGTGAGCCTCTGCCAGCTTTCTCAAGTTCGATATTCAAGATGTAGCATCCTAGAATATTGCCAATCCAAGCACTTAAAATCAATTTTTCTTGTTTTATTATAGGTAAAGCTTTTTGGAGATACTAGTACAAGTGTACTCAATATTCAAAGTACATTAACAGTAGAACCGAAATTATTTGAAAAGACAGAGGCTGTATTGAGGCGTTGTCAGAGTACTAGAATTGGCGTTTTAAGGCAGGCAGACTTTTTTATTTTGCCATCAGTCGCTGGAAAATTACGGCTGAATATTATTTGACGACTAAGGCGGGGGTCACTGACACCGGTGACCTATCGCAAAGATCAGGACTGGGGCGAACCGTTTCATTGTATGAACAGCCACCATGTTAGGAAAGATCCGACTTATCCAATGCTAGCTCAGTGATCAAGATTTCGCTCAATTTGAACTTCTGTATCTTGGTAGAGGACATCGGCCATTCCTTTACAAATCGAATATAACGAGGAACTTTGAAACTGGCAATTTTGCCGGAACAAAAGTCAATGAGTTGCTCTTCGCTACAGTTAGTATTGGGCTGCAACTCAACGAAGGCTGCCGCTACTTCCAAGAGCTTGTTATCGGGTACTCCGACGACCTGAGCCAAGGCGACAGCAGGGTGTTGCGATAGAAATGACTCAATCTCCGCTGCGGCTACATTCTCGCCTCCGACCTTCAGCATATCTTTTATACGACCGTGGTAAGCAATTCGACCTAACGTATCCACTGAGCCTATATCTCCGGTACGAAACCAGCCATATTCATCAAAAGCTTCAGCATTTTTTTCCGGAGATTTATAATACCCTTTGAGAACCGAGAAGCCACTTACTAGTATCTCGCCGTGCTCTCCCGACGCGAGCTCTACAAGGCTTTCCGGGTTGACTATCTTTACCTTTATGCCGTTAAAAGGTCTTCCTGACCGATAGGCTCTAATGTCATCACTGTCCTCCGGATGACTGAAGCTGGCGACGCCAGTGATCTCTGTTGAGCCATAGGCAGTAATATGAATAGCATTAGGTATGGCGGCCATATTAATTTTTAGTTGAGCGGGCGCACCGACATTATTAATCAGACGGACCTTGGACAGTTTTGCCGAGGAAAAGTCATCATGGTTGAGAAGCGCTGACATAACTGTAGGAAAAGCGACAAAAAGAAAAGAAGCTTCCTCTTTTGCAATCATTTCGAGGGAGGGGCCAGCTTGAAAATGGACGCAGGAACTTGAACCTCCCCCTTTCCGCAGTACTGCTAGAAATGGAAGAATGAAGCTCATGTGAAACATGGGAAGGGGATTCCACATTTTATCGTCTTGCGTTAGCGTCAACCGCGAACCGACCTCAATTGCGGTCCGCACCAAAGCTTCGTGGCTTATTGGACAGCCTTTGGGTAGGGCAGTGGTGCCTGAGGTATACATCATTAAACAAGGGTCTGATAGGGACACCTCGCTTCGTCTCTGCCATACCTCTTGAGGTGTTGTCTTTTTTGTAAATTGTAGGAATTGATCATTGTTAAGGAAGCCTGAAGGGCTAGCGGGCTCCATCAATACAATGCCCTTCAATTTTGGCGCCGAGGGCAAAGACAGTGCAAAGGGGTCCTGTGCTTCACGAAGCCCATTTAATGCAGCGTAGAGTAGCTGTATATAGCTAACATGATCCGGAACTCGGTCGCTAGTAAATAGCCATCGTAAATCGGAATTCTCGATAACATAAGCTAATTCAGTTGATTTATAACGGCCATTCAGTAACACCGCTACAGCGCCACTGAGAGATATGGCGAAAAGCATTTCGATGATTTCAACTTGATTCGGTGCCAATATGCCGACATGGTCACCAGACTGCACTCCCATAGCCTGTAAGGCCCCTGCTTTGTCAACCGCACGCTCAGCCATCTCGATATAGCTAATTCGGTGTTCGTCTACAACCAAAAGTTCACTGTCCGGCCAGCGCCGCGCGGCATCAAGCAGAAAGTCGCCTAGGGTCGTGACCTCTGTTAGCGGATGGTCGAGGAAAGAAGAATGAATCATTGCATATATCTCATTTGAACAGGGTCACTGGCAACTATGGTCGCGAGTTTCGTCGCTGCTTGCCAACGGGGTGAATAGACATGCTGAACACTGGAATTCGAAGTCTGTCACTGGAAAATGTAATGATTCCAGTCACAGCAAGACAGTGCTCAGGCAGATGGATTAATGAATACCATGGTTTTTAAATAGGCTCCCCTGCTGCTCGTGCACGCTCAATTCTCGTCTTAAAATCGCTCGACAAATGTCGTTTCATTAATAGTGAAAATACGATGACCACCACAAAGACTAATAACCCCAGCTTCAAGCTTTGCTCCAAGGCATTTGCACTCGTCATGCCATCCGCTACAAAGGTGTCACTAAGATAGCCGATCAGGTACGGACCCATGGCGAGGCCTAAAAAAGTGACCATCGCTAGATAAAATGCTGATGCGGCCGCTCGCATGCGGGGTAATACTAAGCTGGTAATAATGCCAGAACCTGCGCCACTCCATAAAACCGCGACAAACTGTAAGGCAGCATTTGCAATGTAAACCGTTGTAAGGTTGTCTGCATTTAAAATTACTAGGGCTAGCGAGGATGTTAATATTGCAGTGATAATTGGCATATAAGCGTGAGCATCGTCACTCACACGACGCTGGAGGAAATCAGCCATCCAGCCACCAAACGCTACGCCAACACCACCACAAATCGCTGTCGACAGCCCGAGTACCATACCAACCTCAGACAGGTCGGCGCCGAATTTTCGAATGAGGTAAGGAGCCATCCAAAGACCATAGCCATAGGTTATAAACGTCACGGTAGGAAAAGCTATATTCGCGTAGATCATCGACCGACAGCGAAAAATGAGATCGAAAGTGGGGGCGTCTCGCAGTTTAAGCGATTGCGCCCAGCTGAAAAGGGCATAGATACCCGTGCCCATCACTACCCATTGTGAAATACTTCCTGTTAATGAAATCAAGCCATAGACAGCAGCAATAAGCGCTATGGCAACGATAATATTGATCACGAAAACCGGCCCGCCCGGATCTCGCTTATAGAGACCGTACATAGAGAACGGTGGAATAATCGCCATCAGTTCCTGCCAGCTTTCTCTGAATGGATGAGGATGATTTTGTTGGCTGCTTATACCTTCGCTATAACCACGTTGTGGTTCTTTGACTGTGCTGAACAACGCGGCCAAAAGCACCCCGGGGATTCCAATTAGCAGAAAGGTTACTTGCCAACCCTTAAGGCCCAGCGGCGCATCAGCTATTTGGGGGTAGCTTAGATTCCAGCTGTCTACAATCCAGCCTCCCAGAAACATGCTCAAACCCATGCCAATGTAAGCACCCGTTGAGTACAGTGATAGCACGGTTGCCCTTTGCTTAGGCAGGAACCAGTCAGACAGCAAAGAATAGGCCGAGGGCGTTGCCGTTGCTTCACCAACGCCTACACCAAATCGGTAGAGAGTGAGGCTGCCAAATCCACCGGCAGTGCCGGAAAGCATAGTCATCAAGCTCCATGTGACTAGCCCCAGAGCAATAAGGCTTTTACGGACCCAGAGGTCTGCGAGGCGGCCCAATGGCAAGCCAAAAACAGCATAAAACACCGCAAAAGAAGTGCCATAAAGAAAACCCATTTGCGAATCGCTGATACCTAAATCCGCTTTTATTTCTTCCGCCAAAATTGCCAGAATTTGTCGGTCGAGCAAATTCATCGTGTAAATAAGAACTAGCAAACACAAGACGTATTTTGCATAGGGTCCGCCAACTCTGAAGCGGCCCTGGTGGAAGGGGTTGGTATCGTCAGTATTAGGGTTTGGGGGTACGGAATTTTTCATAGTGAGCCATTTTTATAATTATTTCGATGGATAGCGGTGCATATTATGCAAATTTTCTATCGATAGATTCTGTAAATACCAAAGCAAGATGGTAAGTTTCAATGAGGACTCGCTACAATCCTGTTTTACCGGCTTCTTTTTGCATGGGACTGTAATCGGCGTATCGAGCCGCCCGCATCAGTGAGCCGGCAGTGACGCCTGCGTCCGTTGTTAACGTTAATCCACTGGTATAACCCGACTCATCGCTAGCTAACCAAAGGGCAGCATTAGCAACATCGTCAGCTGTACCCGCTCTGTTTGGCAGCGGTGATTTTTCGGCTAAATTTTTACTGGTTTGCTCGATTGCCTGATGATCCTGTAAGTGTGCCGCTGCGACCATCGGCGTTGCCATAGAGTAAGGCGCGATAGCATTGACGCGAATACCGTCGCTACACAATTCTGCACTGGTACTTTTAGTCAAACCAACGATGGCGTGTTTGGCAACAGTGTAAGCGTGAGGTCCAAGCCCTCCGACCAAGCCGGCAACACTCGACATATTGATAATTGACCCCGAGCCTTGTTGTCGCATAACTCTGGCAGCATGTTTCACGCCGTAAAAGACGCCGTTAACGAGTATGTCCAACGTTGCTACCCATTCTTCGCCGGGGGTGGTATGAATGGGACCCTTTGAGCCGACAATGCCGGCGTTATTGAACATGATATCTAACTTTCCAAAAGAGCTAACAGCAAGGTCAACGAGTGTCGAAACATTCTCTTCGCTGGTAACGTTGCAGGGACAAAACAGTGCGGCATCCCCTAGACTATCAGCCAGTTCTTGACCTTCCTGTGTTTGAATATCACCTAATATGACCCGACAGCCCTCTGCCACGAAACGACGTGCGGTCACAGCACCGATACCGCTTGCTGCTCCTGTGATTACTGCTACTTTGCCATCCAAACGGTTAGTCATTATTAATCCCTACAAATTTAAAAACAGATTTTTACGATCCTTGATTTTGGTTCGGTAAAAATAACGTTAGCTTGACGGTGTTTCGAGCGGGGCCGTAGCTGCCTCCATCTTATCGCGGTCATGGGTAATTTTTTTACCGGGAATGAATTCTAAGACAACGCGGTTGGGCGAATCGATGTAATCAATCATTTGTTCAACATACTCAGGGCCCTGATCTCCATAGCGTTTTTCTGCAAATGTTCGATAAAACATATCTTTTATTTTGCGATCTTCCTTTGGGTGCACGATGGTAGTGCCTTTGTAGGTTACCGTCTTACCTTCACCCATCTCTGTCCCTGTGCTGGTGATACAGACGCAAGTCCTTGGGTCTCGCCTGACAGCATGGATGCGCGCGCGCTGCTCCGCTGCGGTCATCCAAATGTGGCCGTCGATTTCGATAAAGCTTTGCGTAACTCCGACCGGCTCTCCCGCCCGTGTTGTCCACATGAAAACGCATTCTTTTTGCAACTGCTGTAACCGTTGCTCATCCTTTAAATCAAGGGTGTAAGTAGTAACGTCTTCGTAGTTACTGGCATATTTGGACATTTTTTCGATCCTTTTACTTTATTGTTAGCTTCTGTCAGGTAGCGCTGAATTTCAGAAAAAGCGACTAGGGAGACTACCATACGAAAAGTAGGTGCGGTGCAGGATTACCCGTTTTTTTTAAAAAATCAGCGCTCCCAAAAAATCCAACTCGCTTTATTTATTGCGCTAAGTACATTGCCCGGATGCCGCTTTTTTTTGAATCTTGCTAGACTTTGGGAATTGCCAAGCAAGCTTTTCATGCCTAAAAGTTATACCCATCGAGAACAGCATTCAAAGTAAATTTATTTAGTCAGACTAAAAATTAATCTGTAGACAGTTTGTGAAGCTGGCAATAGTATCCAACATGAGATCAATCCAAAGTTTAGAAAGAAGCTTCATCCTGAAAAACGAAATAATAGAAAAAGCCCAGCCGCTACTCGGTTTACAGTAAAAGAGTAAATGCGCCTGACATGACTCCACCTACAATAATAGAAAGGAAATGGTGAGAAAATTATGAACAAAAATAATCAACCCAGATATTTTCTTGCGAAAGCAAGTAAGAATAAGTTGAGGATGGCGATTAGTGGATGTATGGGCATGACAATGGCTATGGGCTTAGGCTCGTTCGCTGTCGCTCAAGATTCGCAAACACCAAAACTGCAATTAGAAGAGGTTGTTGTGACTTCTCGGAAGCGCTCGGAATCGGTTCAGGATGTACCGATTGCTGTGACGGCCATTGTTGCAGAGTTAGAAAATCCTTCGGTGCGCAATCTTAGGGATCTAGAAGGGCTTGCACCCAACGTGCAGATTAGGCATTCAATGGGTCGTACCGCTGGCCACGCCATTTCCATTCGCGGTATCGGGTATAGCAACGATGAGAAAAGTTTTGATCCGGCAGTAGGAGTTGTGATTGACGGTGTGTCGATGACGTCGTCGTCGGGTACATTGTTAGATAACTTTGATATAGAAAAAGTCGAAATCATGCGGGGCCCTCAGGGTACCTTGTTTGGTAAAAATACCATCGCAGGCGTAATCAATGTGACACGGACTGACCCGACTGGTGAGCTGGGTGGCAAGCTTAGTGCTACCGTTGGAAATTTTGGACGCACCGATATTAAGGCCGTTATAAATACGCCAATAATAGAAGATGTGTTAGCTGCCAAGTTATATGTGGCAAGTCTGAAAGACGATGGTTACATAAAAAATGTGACGCTTGATAAAGATGTAGCAGCACAAGATTATCTGAACTATGGCGTTAAACTCAAATGGACACCCACAGATACGCTGACGGCGAGGCTGACTCTGGAGAAGATGGACGATAACAGCGACAACGGGGCTTATCGTAATCTTACAGGTCTCGGTGGCAACCGAGGTATAGCCTTGCAAGATGGCTACAGCGGCGGGTGGGAGCCATACAACCCAGGCGCGATAATCGCCCTCACCGGTAATCCTCGCTATGCCCAAAATGCATCGAATCCTGAGATCAACGGTGAAGGCTGTTTGGCAGCTAATGACCCCGCACGGGATGATGATGAGACCAGTGCGGCTAAGGAAAATTTAGGTGAGATGGAAACAGATGCAATAACGCTGCAGGTTGACTGGGAACTTAGCGATGGATCAAGTCTAACCTATATCTACGGCTATAGAGATACCGAAGAACTGGCCATTTGGCCCTACTCTGGTAGCGCTTGCGACTTTATTACCGTCGATAACTACAACGAGAATGACCAAGAGAGCCACGAGATACGCTGGGCCAAGACAACCGATAGTTATTCCGTTGTTCTGGGCTTATATCAAATGGAGAACTCTTATTCTCAAGATTGGTTCACCTATGATTTTTGGGAGTTAATTCGCCCTGAAACAGCTTTGGTTAGCAAGTACGCGGCTACTCCAGAGCAAGTTGAGCGTCTCGGTAGCGACTTCGGGCAGAATATCTACCAGAGCCAAGACACCACTGGACGGGCAGTTTTTGGGCAGTTGGACTATTGGCTAACGGACAAGCTTGAACTGACCGTGGGCGCAAGATATACCCAGGACGATAAGGACTTTTTCGCCCGAGATTACTGTCTCAAGGCTGACGCAGATCGCGACCTGCAAAACTGGGACAACTGTGTTAACACGGCTGCGCTCACCGGTGAAGGAAGCGGGCGAACGTTCAATGGTGATATCTCAGAATCGAAAACCACCGGTCGATTAGGTTTCGGTTACCAAATGGAGGAAGACATTCTGATCTATGGTTCTGTGTCTACGGGCTTTCACAGTGGCGGCTTCTATGGCAAAAACCAAGCGCTCTCGGCTTTTGCCGTAACCTACGCACCTGAGGAAATAACGAGTTATGAGATCGGCGCGAAGATGGAGCTGATGGATCGTCGTTTGAGGCTCAACGTGGCAGCGTTTAATAGTACCGTTGAAGATTTACAAGCGGTCACTACAATACCCAATCCAAACGATGGGACTTCGATCTCAGCACCATTTAATGTTGGTGAGGTGGAGTATCAAGGGTTTGAGTTAGAGGCAGTTGGTATCGTCACCGACGAGATTAGACTGAGTGCTGCGGTTGGTTTTCTTGATGCGTCTTATAATAACTTCGACGCAGATATTTCCGGTCGCACGGGCGGTGTGCCAATAGATAACAGCTATCTGGAGCCTAAGCAGGCACCGGAGTGGACTTTAGGTTTAGCCGCTAACTATAGCACCGACTTTGCTGGCGGGCTGATCGCCGCCAATGCGATGTATTCTTGGACTGATGACTTCTACACCGAGGAAAGCAATGACCCCGTGTCACTGGTTGAATCCTACGGAAAGATCAACTTGGACCTAGGGTATGAGCGTGATAACTACAGGATCACTGCCTTCGTCAATAACTTAACAGACGAGAGTAATTGGGTTAGTCGTTCAAGTGGAACGCTGATCACCTATGGCCAGCAGAGCAAAGGTCGTACCTTTGGTGTTGAGCTAGCAGTATCTTTCTAGTCTTCGTTTGATGTAGAGCAAAAGTGGGTTTGGCCCTGGTGATTTACCTCCCTTGGGCCTTTTTTTGTTTTGCTGATTAATCAGGATTCTCGATAACACCAACCAGTGGTTAAGCTATGAATGTATTTATTAATGAGGAAGACCAGCTTTTCCTAGAAATGACTCGAAAATGGATCAATAAGGAAATTCCCAAAGACTGGTGCAGAACGCTAGAGTCTATGGAACACCAATTTCCGCATGAATTCTGGGACAAGCTCGTTGAATTTGGTGCGCATGGGATAGGCATCCCTGAGGAATATGGTGGTCAGGGTGGCAGTATTCTCAATCAAGCACTATTTGCTCGAGAATTGTCTCGAACAGCAGGTGGTCTAAGCTGGGGCTGGGGAGTAACGTCATTTTCCGGCGCAAAAGCAATCAATTGCTGTGGCTCTGAGCAGCAGAAAGAACTGTTCTTGCCGAAGATAGCCAGCGGAGAAATAAAAACAGCGATGAGTTTTTCTGAGCCGAGTGGCGGCACTGATCTTCTCGGTGGTATGAAAACAACCGCCAAAAAAGTCGACGGCGGATGGCTAATTAATGGTGAAAAAATATGGAGCACCGGCGCTAGCGTGGCCGATTATTTGTTTACCATGGCACGCAGCAGCAGCGACGTTGGGAGACGCTCCGACGGCATTTCTATCTTTTTCATTCCCGCGGACAGCGAGGGAATCACGATCACTGAGTTCCCCAAATTGGGCATGCGAGCTATAAGTTCTTGCTCCATTATTTTCGATGATGTCTTTGTTAGCGACGAGTTTTTATTGGGCAAAGAGGGTAACGGTTGGTATGAATCAACAAAAACCCTGAATAATGAAAGGCTAATAAATGCTGCTACCTGCCTAGGTATGCTCGATGGTGTGCTTGAAGATGCGGTCGAACACATGAAGTCTCGTCACGCCTTTGGTAAGCCCATAGGTCAGTTTCAGGCGCTGCAACATTACATTGCCGACATCTCGATGTGGCAGATGCAAGGAGAGCTGCTAGTTCTGCATACGGCTACGCTCCAAGCTAACAATATTGAGTCAGCTTTGGAGTCCAACATGGCCAAGGTAACCTGCTCTGAAAATGTCGGTAAAGCCGCAGATTTGGGCATTCAAATACTGGGTGGTATGGGGTACTCTGCAGAAACGGATATGCAGCGTTACTGGCGAGATTCTCGCCTTTTGCGCATCGGTCCGGTGAGCAACGAAATGGCAAGAAATCTAATCGCTGAAAGTTATGGTTTGCCACGTTCGTTCTAGATCATTGAGAATTTCTCTACTACTGCAAATGGGCAATTATGCATAAACCAAATAAAGAGCGTGTGCGCGATTTTTTTGCTGCGGCTGCGGCAGCTAATGATGACGCGATGTTGGCCATTCTCCATCCCAATCTGAGGGTAATTGAAGCAGAATCACTGCCCTACGGTGGCGTGGTAGAGGGACGGAACAACTTTAAGGAATTTACCAAAAGAGTCTTTAAAACCTGGAAAAATACCCGTGTGATCACCGAAGAATTGATCGAGGATGGCAATAAAGTGGTGGTACTCGCAACTATGTCGGGCGAGAGCAAAACCTCGCAGACTCAATTTACCATGTCGATTGCAGAAATCTGGTCATTCGATAACGATGGTCTGGTAACCGAGATTAAGCCTTTCTATTTTGATACCAAAAAGCTGATAGACATTTATAACGGAGATCTTTAGCGGCTTTTGTCTGTCGATAAAGACCGCTATTGCTTTATTCTGGCTGCCCTTGATTTCTTTGGTCGACCTAGGAAAGCTAAAATACTCTTTACAAGCGCGCAACATAGATGCCCTCGTATAACGAATAGATATATTTTTTTGCTATTGTTGACCCCGCTATGCCCCCCTTTTTTTATTTGCAGCGCTGTGTCGGCGTTGTCATGTCATGGCCGTATGAAGTGAGGCATACATAATGCCGATGGTGATATCTGTAGGAGTACTCCTGAGCGTAATAAGTTCATCGTTTATTGATTTAACGGAGTTCTGTTCTATGATCAATGAAAGGAATTAGAAACTAAGGACAAGTGACGCAATCAGCTGGTCATGACTTAAACGAATGGGACGTCAGATGATCAAATACGCGAACTATGAAAACTTCACCTTAACGATAGACGCTCACCGAGTTGCCAATACTTTAGCCACAGATGTTGGCGTTATTATTCGTGCTTTTGATGAAAGTTCGGATGTGACACTGAGCGCCAGTCTTGATTTTTCAGAGTCAGCCGGCGAGATACGCTATCTGAGCATGCAGCTTGGTAAGCCCTTATATAGCCTTGGCGAGCGTCTTGGGCGATTTATTAATCCCCGCTAGATAGTGATGTTTGAACGATAAAATGCTTGCCCAGATCGAAACTAAACCCAGTGTTCGTAGTTGTTGATCATCGCTAACCATATGTTTTACAAACGAATGATGATAAGCCGCGATAGGTAATCCGTTCATCAGTGAGCAAATGTTGCATAGGCGATGGATTCCCATAGAACATACCCAAAATTGTATGTTACAAGAAATAACCTGACCTTTGACAAAGATCAAAGATAGAAAAGAGGATGGTGCGTAGAGTACAGTTTTACACTATTAACCCTGCAAGGATGCCATTCGATGTCGTTAATTGATCCTATCCAACACCTCTCTCTCGAAGTACCGCAGTGGTCTTTGGAAGAATTAATGCTGTTTCTGTCAAAACTCCCTGAGCATATGCAGTCATTAGATTACCAAATGAATGAAAATACCCCTGATTCAGACCAAGATCTTATAGATGCTGCCATTGCATCGGTTATCATGATGGCGAAAGGCTAGAGACAGAATAATCCTTTCGAAATGCCCCGAGAGAGGTTCAATGAGCAGTAGCTGCTGCTGCCGAAAACGGCAATCGACCAAAGCTGGCGAGGCAGTCGAAGTGACTGTCGGGATGCGGCTCAAGCACTTTTTCTACGTTGCGCCGAATCATAATCAGAGCCTGCAACCGCTCAATCTGAGTATTTCTCCTCTCGCCCTGTAACCAGCATTTGAGGCTTTTTCGTTGCTCTATCATAGTGATATTTTTCTGCTAATTCGTTAGTTGCTGTACGCTGAAAATCACCATAGAGCGTCTATCGTTATCATGGTTTTTTAATAATAAAGTTCACAAATCAATCATTCGGGAGTAAAGCCTGTATATGCTAAATTATCGCATATCTGAATACTTAGTTGGGCCGGTTCCTTGGTGATCGTTGTGGTAAAAGTAACGGCCCCGCAACTTAACGATTTTTTCCCCGCATGGGAATATTTTTAAGGTTTGATTTCAGCGAAATTAAAGACCTTTAAATAGGGTCAAATTGACTCTGCAACATCATGGGTAAATGCAAGTCATGAAATCTAGACCACCATCGTCCAGAAACCCCGGCATAGCAACTGCAGCTTTCGGCTATCTTAGTGCGAGTCAATAATATGAATATTTCAGCGACTCTGCAGCCTGACTATGTTTTTCTACTAACCATTGGTAGCGTTCTGATCAGTGGAATATTAATATCAGCGCTTGGCCGAAATACCTTCCTACCGCGGGTATCGCTTTTATTGCTATTTGGCGTGATTATCGGTCGGGGTGGGCTTGATCTTATCCCCATTATATTTTCAAATCAATTTGAAATTATTAGTGAAATAGCTTTGCTGATGGTTGGTTTTTTGTTGGGTGGTAAATTAACGGTAAGTTCATTGGAGCATTACTGGAGAGACACGTTATGGATTTCAATAGCTGCAGCAGTTTTTACCGCACTCATCGTTACCTTAGCTCTTATGGTTTTTGGCGTACCCTTTGAGCTATCAATAATTCTCGGCTGCCTTTCATCAGCTACTGATCCTGCAGCCATTTTAGATGTGACACAAGAATCTAACTATACGAAGCCGGTTAAAAATTTACTGCTATCTATTGTCACGTTTGATGATGCTTGGGCACTAATGTTATTTGGACTCGGAGTCGCCGTTGTATCATCTCTGAGTAGCGTAGGCGCTGAGTATTCAGCACTGCAAATAGTTGCTAAAGATATCGGCGGGGCAATATTGATTGGCTTGTTGATTGGGTTTCCTGCCGCTTATCTAACCGGTCGAGTGAAGCCTGGCCAACCCATTTTATCAGAAGCGTTGGGTGCTGTTTTTGTCTGCGGGGGATTAGCTCTATGGCTAGGCGTTTCATTTTTAATTGCAGCTATGGTGTTGGGAGCTGTTGTTGGAAATTTTGCTAAACATCACGAACAACCCCTGCATGCGGTTGAGGGTATTGAATGGCCATTTATGGTTATATTTTTCGTATTGGCAGGTGCAAACCTTGAACTAAATACGATGGGCTCGGTCGGTCTCATCTGTGCCGTATATATCCCTTTTCGAATAATTGGAAAAATTGTTGGTGCTAGAATTGGTAGTCGGTTTAGTCATGCTGACAGGCAAACCAGGCAGTGGATGGGGGTTGCTTTATTACCACAAGCAGGGGTGGCTATCGGGATGGCGCTGGTAGCATCAAGCTTCATTCCTGAATATCACCAAATGCTACTGTCAGTGGCCGTTGTTTCAACTGTTTTTTTTGAAATAATTGGACCTATTTTTACGCGTTTAGCATTGCAGCATGTGGAACATGTTTAATAATCGGAAGCATTTGATCTTGTTAATAGCATTAATACGCTGAGGTTCTGTAAAAGCGCTCTCCAGTCGTCGAGTTTCCTTAGGAACTGGGCGGATGGGAGCAATGAACTTTCTTCATAGTCTCATAGAGAGAGTTGCTTATCATAGGGGTTGGGGAGGCCTTAATCGATAGCGGCATATCTCTAGGACTAAATTAGCGCGGTAGGGCCACCATCCACCGTTCGTTTTTTATCGACTCCGGCTTTTCTTGCGACTTTCTCAATAGAAAAATCTACAGAGCCTGATTAACTGAACAATCTGATGGTCGCGTCCAAAATGGCCTTGTTACCACACCTATTTTTACCGTAAAAAGTAATTTTCGGGCAGCTCGGCCATAATTATTGACTATAAAACAGCGATGGTCTGCTCATCTCCTGCCGATATAAGTATACTGTCGTGGACAGGCAGATAACGAACGAAATCTAAGGACGATTGACGTTGAACAGCTTGAAGTATTGCAGCCCTATAACAATGACTTCAGTATTGCAGACAATCGATAGGTTTCCCGGTGGGGTGTCAAAGTCAGGTCCAGTATCTCTGAGGCTCAGATGAAATTATTGATCTGTATGTTAACGGCGATAAACAATCATGAGGCTTCACGATGGATATGAATTCAATACGCAACTTCACTGAGGTTTTTCTCGAGATAACGGGTGTAATTTTCACGTTAGGTGTATTTTTACTGGTGTTTGTTATCATCTATATGTACATCGTGGACGTGACCCAAACGAGTCAAACTATCCGACGAAATTATCCTGTCGTTGGGCGTTTTCGCTATTTTTTCGAACATATGGGCGAGTTTTTCCGACAGTATTTTTTTGCTCAGGACAGAGAGGAGTTGCCGTTCAACAGGGCTCAGCGATCTTGGGCGTATCGAGCGGCGAAGAATGTTGACTCCACCGTTGCCTTTGGCTCAACTCATGCTCTGAATCTTCCGGGAGACTATCTCTTTCTCAATGGTTTTATTCCGCCACTCGATGAAGAGTTTCAGGCTCCGAGTGCTATTGTTTTTGGTGAGGGCTTTGCAAAATTTCCCTACACCACCACTTCTTTTTTCAATATTTCAGCGATGAGTTACGGTGCTTTATCCGGCCCCGCTGTGCGAGCGTTATCCCTTGGCGCGAAGCAGGCAGGCATCTGGCTGAATACGGGGGAGGGCGGAATATCCCCATTCCATCTCGAAGGTGGTTGCGACATTGTTTTTCAGATGGGTACGGCAAAATATGGTGTGCGTGATGAGCAGGGTAAACTGTGCGATCAAAAGCTGCGGGCAATTGCCAGCCATGAACAGGTACGGATGATCGAAATAAAGTTATCCCAGGGGGCGAAGCCAGGCAAAGGTGGAATCCTGCCGGGGGGGAAAGTGACTGAAATTATTGCAATGACCCGCGGCATACCTGTCGGAGAAGATTCGATCAGCCCTAATCGCCACAAGGATATCGGCAGTATTGATGATCTACTGAATATGATCCATCGAGTACGAGAAGTCACGGGTAAGCCTGTTGGTATTAAAGCGGTGATTGGCGCTGTTGAGTGGTTGGAAGAAATCTGTTTGGCAATCAATACGCGGGGCTTGCAGTATGCGCCCGATTTTATAACGGTAGACAGCGCAGACGGTGGCACCGGTGCAGCGCCGCAAAGCCTGATGGATTATATGGGGCTGCCTGTTAAGATCAGTCTGCCAATGGTGGTGAACAAACTGATAGAACATGGTTTACGCCAACGTATCCGCATAATCTGCTCGGGCAAAATGATTAACCCCGCGGGCGTTGCTGGTGCTTTGTGTCTCGGTGCCGATTGTGTCAATTCGGCCCGAGGTTTTATGTTTGCGTTGGGCTGTATTCAGGCGCTACAGTGCAACAAAAATACCTGTCCTACCGGTATTACAACACATGATGAAGATTTACAGCGGGGCTTAGTTCCTAAAGACAAGGCCGTGCGCGTGGCCGATTACGCGAAAAATATCATGCACGAAGTGGCAATGATTGCCCATTCCTGCGGAGTGGTCGAGCCGAGACTGCTCAATCGCAGTCACGTACGGATTATTAATGAGGCTGGTGTTCCGATCCCACTTTCGGACTTTGTAGTGCAATAGTAGCGAAAATTGATTTTGTTAGAGGTATGCTATGTGGAGTGTTTATTTCATTAGCTATATATTATCGGCGCCAGATCCCTTGATAAGCTCACGGCGGCATTGATGCTACAGTCGTGAAACGCGCGCCCTGATTTCAGTGATTATTTTAGAAAAACATCTGAAAATGATTGCCCTGCTTCTTTGAGCGAAACATTGCGATATCGGCATTTTTCATGAGGCTCTGTCGAGAGTCTCCGTCGCGGGGGTATTCGGATATGCCGATGCTAACGTCAACTATTAAAGAACAACTTCCAATATGTATTATTTGGGACAGATCATGTCTAATTGAGCGTGCCACGGTGAGTGCATCTTGAGACTGTATATTAGGAAGTATCACTGAGAATTCATCACCTCCGAGTCTTGCAGCTAAGGCTTTTTTAGGAGTACTTTCGATCAGACGTTGACCTAAAACTTGTAACACATGGTCGCCATCGACATGACCAAATGTATCATTAATTATCTTGAATTTATCCAGATCTAACATCAGGCAGCAAAACGTCTGGTCATTGAGTGAGATCAGTTTGTCGATCTCTTGATAAAAAGGGTTTCGGTTAGGGAGACCCGTTAAATAATCATGATTGGCTTGATGATCTTTATCCTAAATGGTTT
>TARA_B110000879_G_scaffold19898_2_pt1 | contig 47342 bp, 42 predicted proteins | sample TARA_B110000879 | Tara Oceans TARA_B110000879 (sample SAMEA4398094) | marine metagenome | biome: Polar Biome; feature: [SRF] surface water layer (ENVO:00010504); material: water (ENVO:00002006), including particulate matter (ENVO:01000060) such as... | depth 5 m
TTTTCAATCAAACATTAAAGCAAAAAGGAGCTCAGAGTATTCTTCGCTGATTTATGTGCTTAAAAACAACTAAAGCCAAGTTTAACAATCCTTTAATCCATTTTTATGTCACCTAGAAGGGTTTGTTGTAATTTAATTTAAAACCCCCTTAAAACGCATGTTTTAAGGGGGTTTTAAATAGGAATAATTTATGTAATTATTTTTTATATAAGTTTTATTTATTTAAAATATACAGTCCAAAGATGCAGATGATAAAGTAGACCGCTAAAGTCATTGCTCCTGCATAATCTTTTGCAAGACGTTGCCCGATCAATAGAAAAATTAAACTTACAGCAGAAAGCGCAACACCTAAAGCTGCCATCTCTTTCAATTCGGAAGTGTATAGTTGGTAAACCCCTACAAGCATTAAAAGACTAGCGGCAATTTCTACAATTAAAACAATAGCCAGTAAAAGCGGTACCATGCTTTTTAGAGGAGAGTTTTTAAAGTGTCCTTTTATGAAAGATAAATTTCCATTCCAATCTGTTAATTTGTCAATTCCTGATTGTAAAAAAGTGACAATTAAAAAAAGAAGGGTTAATACTTCTGCGGGGTAATTTGAAAAAATTTTCATAAATCGTGTTTTTTTAAAACCAAGTTTTTTTGTTTACTTGGTAGGTGTAAATAAATTCTTCATCAGATTTCGAGAGATAAATAATTCCTTCAATCAAGCTAATTATACTTGTTCCAATTCCACAAGTAATAAGACTAACTCCAAGAAAAACTAAGCCCTGTATTGTGTATCCTAAAATAAATTTATGGATTCCCAAAGGACCTAAAAGAATCGCAAAAACTCCAGCTAAAATTCGTTTACTCTCTTGTTTGGGAACCGTATTCCCGTTTTTATCAATTATTTCCATTCCAAGTATTTTTATAAAATTACAAAAAAGTGCTGTCAATCAGTTCCCAAAGTTCAACTTTATTACCATCATTGTCTAAGATCCATGCAAACTTTCCATAATCAAATTCTTGCATTTCGCCAACAATTGTAATTCCTTCTGTTTTTAAAACGGCTAATAACTCCTCAAGGTTTTCCACTCGATAGTTAAACATAAAATCTTTTTTAGAAGGCTCAAAATAATCGGTCTTTTTTGCAAATGGACTCCACTGTGTCGAGGCATCTTTCCCTTCTTTGTCTTTCCACCAAAAAGTAGACCCGTAGTCATCCGTATTAAAACCAAGATGTTTTTGATACCATTCTTTTGCTGCTTTTGGGTCTTCACTTTTAAAGAAGAGCCCTCCAATTCCTGTTACTCTTTTTTTCATATTATTTATTTTTAATGACTGACTCATAGGTAATTACCCATTATTTAACCGTCATTTTTTGACACAATTCACCAATTAATTCAAAAGGAATGTCGTCCATTTTTTTAAAACGTACACAACTTTTTCCCATATCTAATTTTCTTTTGGCGTGTTTTGGATATTCTCCTACAAACCAATCTAATATTTCTTTTTTTGCATACATCCCTGAATGATAGATTGCTACAAAGTTTTTTTTTGTGAAGCAACATTCATAAAAGGTAGTGGTGTTTTGGGATCACAATGATATCCATCAGGATAAATGGAGTGAGTAACTACATATCCAATCATGTTGTAATTGATGCATTCTTCAAATCCTTTTGGTAAATTTTTCTGGATAATGGTTCGTAGTTTCTTAATGACTACTTGCCGCGCTTCAGGCAGTTGATCAATATATGCTTCTGGGGAACTTGCTTCGTATTTCATCGCTTTCTATTTAGATGATGTTTAGAAGTATAAAGTTAACAAAATTTTTCTTTAATTTTATTTACAATAGTCTGTGCTAATTTCGCTTTACTTTCAGAAGTCCACCCTGCAATATGGGGTGTTAAAATTACATTTTCTGCGTTGATTAAATATTGAAATGCTTCGGGTACTTGCTGTGAAAATAATTGTTCAAAGGATGATTTTTCGTACTCTAAGACATCCAAACCTGCTCCGAGTATTTTTCCAGACTGTAATCCTGTTACAACATCTTTTGTAACAACAGCAGATCCGCGTGCTGTATTTATGAGCCAGAAATTTTTTTTCATTTGTGCTATAAAAATAGCGTCTATCATATTTTTTGTATTCCTAGTGTGTGGAGTATGTAGACTTATAACATCACTTCTCTCTTGGAGTTCTTGCAACGAAACTTGCGGACAATTTTCATCACCAACATTTTCTTTGATATCATAACAAAGTACTTCAACATCAAAACCACGAAGTTTTTTAGCAAATGATTTTCCCATGTTTCCATAACCAATGAGTCCAACTGTTTTTCCATCCAACTCGATTCCACGATTTTCTTCGCGCAACCATTTTCCGGTTTTTACTTCATTATTGGCTTTGTGTAATTTATTAAAAAGTACTAATAACATTCCTAAAGAATGTTCGCCAACCGCATTTCTGTTTCCTTCTGGAGCTGCAATTAATGTAATTTTTTTAGCGGATGCCACTTCGTAATCGATGTTTTCTAAACCAGCACCAACGCGTCCAATAAACTTTAAAGTAGTTGTTTTTTTTAAAAATGAAGCATCTATTTCAAACCTACTTCTAATAATAAGTCCGTCATACAAATGAATCTTAGCCATCACCTCTTCTTTTGAAGAGGTATAGTCTTCATCGTTCTGAAACCCCAAATCATTTAATTGACTGAGAAGTAATGGATGGTTTTTATCTAAATGAAGAATTTTCAAAAGAAAGGTTTTAGTATTGCTCTTTCTCGCTTGGGAAATCACCGCTTTTTACATCGGTTATATAGTTTTCAAAAGCACCTGTCATTTCAGCATATAAATCTAAATAGCGTCTTAAAAAACGTGGGTGAAACTCATGTGTCATTCCAATCATATCATGGGTTACCAGCACTTGGCCATCAACCCCATTTCCTGCACCAATTCCAATTACTGGAATGGTTAAGGCATCGGCTACTTTCTTTGCCAATTTTGCTGGCACCTTTTCTAGTACTAGTGAAAAACAACCAATTCTTTCTAGCATTAAGGCATCTTCCAATAGTTTTTCTGCTTCTTCTTCTTCTTTTGCTCTTACAGTATAAGTCCCAAATTTATAGATAGATTGAGGTGTTAGGCCTAAATGTCCCATCACTGGAATTCCAGCATTCAAGATTCGTTTGATCGATTCTTTAATTTCTTTCCCACCTTCCATTTTTATAGAATGTCCACCAGATTCTTTCATAATACGAATTGCAGAACGCAATGCTTCTTTGGGATCTGATTGGTAGCTTCCAAAAGGCAAATCTACCACTACCAAACAACGGTCTATCGCTCTTACAACGGAACTTGCGTGGTAGATCATTTGATCTAATGTAATTGGCAAAGTTGTTTCATGGCCAGCCATTACATTTGAAGCAGAATCTCCAACTAGAATTACATCAATACCTGCGCCATCAACAATTTTTGCCATGGTATAGTCGTAAGCGGTTAACATTGAAATTTTCTCTCCATTCGCCTTCATATCAATCAAAGATTTCACGGTAACTCTCTTATATTGCTTTTTTGCTACAGACATATTTTGTATTATTTTTATGAGGTAAAAGTACTAAATAAACTACGATAATAGTAGCGTTATTTTTTTAGTAAAAAGGAGCTTTTTATTTTTTGTTTTTTCCTTTTTATGTAGTTTTAACATATAAAATATAGAAACCGATGATGAAATCATTTACATGTTGCTTAATGCTCTTTTTTGCCTTTACATCGATAGCACAAAATAACTCAGAAGAAACCGCTATTAAAGAAGTAATTGCTACTTTTTTTACAGGCCTTCACAAAGGGGATAGCGCTGTTGTTGCAAAAACCTTTCACAAAGACATAAAGATTCAAACAACGAACACTCAAAAAGGGAAGAATATCTTAACAACCGAAACTAAAATTAAACTATTAACAAGCATTGCAGATAAAAACCCAGCACATGTTTATTTTGAAAAATTACTCTCTATGCATGTTCAAATTGATGGAAACTTAGCTGCTGTTTGGACACCTTACGAGTTTTACTTTAACGGAGCCTTTAGTCATTGTGGAGCCAACTCATTTCAACTCTTTAATAATAATGGTCTTTGGCAGATTACTTACCTTATTGATATGCGAAGAAGAACCAATTGTAAAGCACTTCAAAATAAAAAATAACAGTATATTTCGTACTTTAAAAATCAAGATTAGCCCGTATGTTTTTACCAGAGAATATAGATAATTATGTAGTTGCACATTCCCAAGAAGAACCTAAAATTCTTCAAGAATTAACCAAAGAAACTTGGCAAAAAACACTCAACCCAAGAATGATAAGCGGTGCATACCAGGGGCGCTTATTGTCTATGATCTCGAAATTGATTCAACCTAAAAACGTTTTAGAGATCGGAACTTTTACGGGATATTCTGCATTATCTATTGCGGAAGGATTGCCAAAAGAGGGTGCTATTATTACGATTGATAGAAATGAGGAATTGGCGGAGTTACAAAAAAAGTATTTTGATAAATCAGACTACAAAAAACAGATTCAAACTTTTGTTGGAAATGCAATAGAAATTATTCCAACTCTTACGGAAAAATTTGATTTGGTTTTTATTGATGCAGACAAGTCCAATTATACCAATTACTTTCATTTAATTATTGATAAAATGAATTCGGGTGGAATTATTTTATCGGACAATGTGCTTTGGTATGGTAAGGTTGCAGAAAAAGCGAACGAGAAAGATGTGGATACAATTGCATTACAAGCCTACAATACATTACTAAATACCGATGGCCGTATAGAAACAGTGATGCTTCCGATAAGAGATGGATTGACAATAAGTCGTGTGAAATAACTTTTATAAAGAAGCACTAAGGGACAAAAACAATAAAATAAAACTTAAAAATTGCGTTTAATAGGTCCTGTAAAATCGTCAACATTACTTTTTACAGAATCAATTTTTTTCTTAATATCTTTTGCCAAATCAGTGTCAATGCCTTGATTTTTTGCGCTGTCATTAATTTCTTTCTTAATGTCGTTTGTTGCGTCTTTTACTTGACGAATCCCTTTTCCTAAGCCTCGGGCAATTTCAGGTATTTTATCTGCACCAAAAACCATCACGACAATTAATAAAATCACAAAAATTTCTGGACCTCCAATAAATAAAAAAGTTGTTTTCATCTGTTGACAAAGATAGAAAAAAGCGAATAAAAACAAGTGTTTAATAACGGTTATGAAAATATGATTTTTAAAGATGAACAAAAACTTAATCAAAATGCTTTAAATCAGATAATTAAACAATTGTAGATCCCTGAAAACAGTGATTCATCCCAGAAAGTAGTGAGTTTGAAATTTCACTGTTTACAGGGATTAACAAGTGCTTTCTTATTTTTTATTTTTGAAAAAAAAACATCCATTTATTGAACTCAATATTTTTATAACAGTTCAATTGTTAATTTCAATAAACCTAAAATAAAACAATATGAAATCTATTATACCATTAATTATGATTCCTCTTTTTTTATTTCATGTAATAACAATGAAATTACATTAGATAAAGCAGAAATAAGATTTTTTTTAAAGAAAAGGAATCCAAATTATAGTTTTCCAAAAGAAAGTGAAAACAACTTTTCAAGAAATTTAAAACCCGAATTAGAGCCTCTTTATTTAAATAATTTAAAAGAATTAGAAGAGTTTTTAGATAAAATTGACGCAATGAAAAGCGAAAATTATAGTAGAACTTCGATTACACATGTTCCTCTCGAGAATGGTGGTAATGGGAATAACCCAGGAAGGTATATTATACAGGAACACATGATTGCCTTAATTTATAGTTAAGACAATTACAGATTCAATTGGCACTAACATATCGACACTGCTGATGCATGTTTTTTAAATATAAATTATTAACAGTATTTTAGTAAAAAAATAAAACCAATATGGAAACAACAATAAACGATTTTAGTTGGACGCTTATTTTATGGCAAACAGCTCAATTCTTATTATTAGGAACTCTTATTTATTTTCTATTTAAGATATATAAAAGATTAAAGAAGAAAAACAAAAATTAGTTTTTTGACAACATTCGTTTAATCTCATTCAATTTCATTAAAGCTTCAATAGGTGTTAGTGCATCAATATTCGTGGCCAATATTTCCTCTTTGATGTTTTCTAGCAATGGGTCGTCCAATTGAAAAAAGCTCAACTGCATTTCTTCATGTTGCGCCTGTTTTAACACTTCTTTTACTTCAGCATTTTTATTGTTTTTTTCAAGCTTTTCCAATATTTTATTTGCTCTATGAATCACTACATTTGGCATTCCTGCAAGTTTTGCAACATGAATTCCAAAACTATGATTGCTTCCGCCAGAAACCAGTTTTCGTAAGAACACAATACTATCTTTGAGTTCTTTTACAGACACATTAAAGTTTTTAATACGCTCAAAAGTTGCTGTCATTTCATTGAGTTCATGGTAATGCGTCGCAAAGAGTGTTTTTGGTTTTGAAGGATGTTCGTGTAAGAATTCTGAAATTGCCCAAGCAATTGAAATTCCATCATAAGTAGAAGTTCCACGACCAATTTCATCCAACAAGACCAAGCTGCGCTCCGAAATATTATTTAGAATGGAAGCGGTTTCATTCATTTCAACCATAAAGGTAGACTCTCCCATAGAAATGTTGTCACTGGCACCTACTCTAGTGAAAATTTTATCTACAATTCCTATTTTTGCGTTTTGTGCAGGGACATAACTCCCCATTTGTGCCAATAAAACAATCAATGCAGTTTGCCTTAAAATAGCAGATTTACCAGACATATTGGGTCCAGTTATCATGATAATTTGTTGTTGATTTCGATTGAGCACCACATCGTTTGCAATGTAATTTTGATCTATGGGCAATTGTTTCTCAATAACAGGGTGTCTTCCGTTTTTAATTTCCAAATCGGTAGATTCATCCATTTGTGGACGCACATAATTGTTATCAACCGCTAAAACCGAAAAAGACAATAAACAGTCTATTTTTGAAATAATTTGCGCATTTTCTTGCACTTTTTGTACAAATTGAATGATATTTTGTAATAATTGATAAAAAAGATCTTGCTCTATTTTTTGAATTTTCTCCTCTGCCCCTAGTATTTTTGTTTCGTATTCTTTTAATTCTTCAGTAATGTAGCGCTCTGCATTGACCAGTGTTTGTTTCCGAATCCAAGCTTCAGGAACTTTGTCTTTATGGGTGTTTCTAACTTCAATATAATATCCAAAAACGTTGTTGAATGCAATTTTTAAACTAGAAATACCAGTGCTTTCTGTTTCGCGTTTTAGCATTTGGTCTAAATACTGTTTTCCAGAGTTGGAAATGGCACGTAAATCATCCAACTCTTGGTGTACTCCAGTAGCAATTGCATTTCCTTTATTAATGTTTACAGGAGCATCTTCAAATAGTGTTTTGGTGATTTTCGCAATTAATGCCTCACAAGTGTGCAATTGATTTCCGAGTTCTTTAACGGTTTTATTATTGCTTTTTTCAGTAGCATTTTTTATCGGTAGAATCGCTTTCAAAGAGTTTTTTAATAAGACAATTTCTCTCGGAGAAGCTTTTGCAGTTGCTACCTTGGAAATTAATCTTTCTAAATCGGAAATTTGTTTTAATTGATAGGTTACGGTTTCCGAAAAGGCTTCTGAGTCGATAAAAAACTTTACGAGCTCATGACGCTTTCTAATGGTGTCGATATTCTTTAAAGGAAGTGCCAACCATCGTTTTAGCAACCTTCCACCCATTGGTGAAATGGTTTTGTCAATGACATTTAAAAGGGTGACTGCATTTACCGAATTCGGATTGTACAATTCTAAGTTTCTGACCGTAAAACGATCCATCCAAACATAATTATCTTCAGCAATTCGACTGATCGATTGAATGTGTTTTAATTGTTTATGTTGAGTTTCCGACAAATAATACAGAACAGCACCTGCTGCTATAATTCCGTATTTCAAATCTTGAACCCCAAAGCCTTTCAAGCTTTTAACATCAAAATGATTTTGTAGTGTTTCCTGGGCATATTCTGGTTGAAAAACCCAGTCGTCTAAATAAAACGTGTAATACCTATTTTCAAAAAGCGCTAAGAATTGTTGCTTGTGTTGTTTTTGAACCAGTACTTCACTTGGACTAAAGTTTTGTAGTAATTTATCTATGTATTCAGCGTTTCCCTGTGCGGTTAAATATTCGCCCGTTGAAATGTCTAAAAACGAGATTCCAAGTTGTTTTTTTGTTGCTGAGCGTGTCGAAGTATCAAAATGAACGGCCGCTAAAAAGTTGTTTGTTTTAGTGTTTAGTACTTCATCATTTAAAGAGACTCCAGGGGTAATTAGCTCGGTAACACCTCTCTTTACAATGGTTTTGGTCATTTTTGGATCTTCCAATTGATCACAAATTGCAACTCGCATTCCTGCTTTGACTAATTTTGGCAAATAGGTATTTAAAGAATGGTGCGGAAACCCCGCTAAAGCGGTTTCAGTTTCGCTACCAGCACCTCTTTTTGTGAGAATAATTCCCAAAACGTGTGCTGCCTTTTTGGCGTCTTCACCAAAGGTTTCGTAAAAATCGCCCACACGAAATAACAACATTGCATCTGGATATTTCACCTTTATAGCATTGTATTGTTTCATTAACGGAGTTACCTTTTTAGGAGTGCTTTTTGCCAATTTTTTGGAAATTTTCAGTTAGTTTTGTGACGATAGATATTCGCGTTTAAAGATATAATTTTTTATGAGAAAACTAAAGAATAACGAGTTAAATAGAATCAGCGTAGCGGAGTTTAAAACAACCTCCAAAACCCCTTTAATTGTCGTTTTAGACAATATCAGGAGTTTGAACAATATTGGTTCTGTTTTTAGAACCTCAGATGCTTTTTTGATAGAGAAAATATATTTGTGTGGTATTACTGCAACACCACCCAACAAAGACATTCATAGAACTGCTTTAGGCGCAACGGAATCTGTTGCTTGGGAATATGTTGAAGACACCCTCACATTGATTAAAAAGCTAAAAGAAGAAAAAATTAAAGTAATAGCAATAGAGCAAGCAGAGAACAGTACAAAGCTAGATACATTTCATCCAATAAAAGGAGAAACGTATGCGATTGTTATGGGAAATGAAGTAAAGGGTGTTCAGCAAGAAGTTGTGAATGCATCCGATCTTTGCATTGAAATTCCGCAATTAGGCACCAAACATTCTTTAAATATTTCTGTTACTACTGGGGTTGTTTTATGGGACTTGTTTCAAAAAATGCAATAGATATTTTTTTATCTAAGGAAATTTTTTTGATTTTATCGTGTTTATAAAATGTCGTCGTGCTTCAGCGCGGTTTCTCAGATTGACTCATTTTTAATTTTAGAAAATAACTAAACTCCCTCGATATGGTGTCTAAAACAAGAATATTAATTGTTGATGATCATCAATTAGTAATTTTATATTCTTTAACAAAAATTGGAAATTTCGACGTAATCACCACCAATACCTGTGATGACGCTCTTGAATTAATTTTAAAACACCAAAACAATCATCCATTTCAAATAGTTTTGACAGATTTAAGTTTTGACAACGGCACTAAAGCCACAAAACTAGATGGAGGCGAAGCGTTAATAAAAGCAATTAAAAATCAAAACATTGCTATTAAAATAGGGGTTATTACTGGGCATGTAGAAACCAATAGAATTTATAATGTCATCCAGAATTTAAATCCCGACGCCTATTTAATAAAAAGCAAATGTGGCGTGACTGAACTTGGTTTTGCAATTGAAAAAATGCGTGCGAATGACTTTTATTATTCCCATGAAGTTCATCAAAAAATAATGAGACGAAACATTCTTCAAATTCAAATGGATGAGGTTGCTATTCAGGTATTAAAAGAACTACCTAATCACCCTAAGATTAGTAATTTAGAAGGGGTGATTCTTAAAAATGATGGCTCTGTCATTAAACTTCGTTCAATTGAAACAAAACTATCCAATCTTAGAGCAGATTTGAATGCAAATAATAATACAGATTTAATTTTAAAGGCTAAAGAGCTGGGTATTATCGACTAACAAATCACCTGCGGTAACCCGCGATTTAATATGTATATTTCCGATACATAAAACTCGTTTCCTACATTATGTTTGTAAAGTGTAATTAATTTTTCACAGTAGTTTTAGGACTATTATGGGAAAAATTGCTATAAAACTTAACAGGAGTAAGTGGATTTGAAAAAGAAGAAAACCCTTCAGGAAACTGATGGTTTTTTTTGTTTAAAGAACTAAAATCATTTTAGCAATCATAAAATAAATCAAGATTCCAAAGATGTCATTTGACGTTGTAATAAATGGCCCTGTAGCAATTGCTGGGTCTATTCCTCTTTTGTTTAAAAATAGAGGTACAAAAGTTCCAATTAAACCCGCTACAATAATAACAACAACCAAAGAAACAGAAATGGCAATTGCCAAAGCTATCTTTCCTTGAGAGAGCCATACAAAAAGAAACAAAAACAGGGCTAAAATAATACCATTTAGAGCCGCTAAAAGCATCTCTTTAAGTAAACGACTATTGATACTTCCTTTTATGTCATCGTTCGCGAGCCCTTGTACAATAATTGCGGAAGATTGCACACCTACATTTCCTGCCATGGCAGCAATTAAGGGAGTGAAAAAGAACAAAGCTGCATATTTTTCAAAAACACCATGAAAACCTTCCATAATAATAAAAGCACCAATACCTCCTAATAACCCCAAAAACAACCAAGGCAGTCGCGCCTTTGTAAGTTCTAATATACTATCATCAGCCTCAACATCTTGTGTGATACCTGCAGCCATTTGGTAATCTTTGTCCGCTTCTTCCTTGATGACATCAACAATATCGTCAATGGTAATTCTTCCTAATAAAACTTGATGATCATCAACAACAGGAATTGCCTCTAAATCATATTTTCGCATAATATTTGCAACATCTTCTGCCCCATCAATGACGTTTACAAAATCTACTTTTGGAATGTAGATCTCTGAAATAGGTGTTCTTGTTGAAGCAACTAATAAATCTTTTAAGGACAAACGACCTTTTAATTTACCCGCATCATCTACAACATATATAGAATGCACTCTAGTAACTTCTTCTGCCTGAATACGCATTTCTTTCACGCATTTTAAAACGGTCCAGTTTTCGTTGACTTGTACCAATTCTTTGGCCATCAATCCACCTGCAGAATTTTCGTCATAGGAAAGTAATTCTTCTATTTCCTTTACATGTTCCTCGTCCTCTATCTTAGACATTACTGCTTCTTGCCTTTCTTCAGGCAATTCGGCAATCATGTCTGCGGCATCATCTGAATCTAACTCGGAAATTTCATTCGCAATTTCTTTTGCGGTAAGATTTTTAAGAATTTTTTCACGAGTGTCTTCGTCTGTCTCCATTAAAACAGCAGACGTAGTTTCACTGTCTAAAAGCTTAATAATATAGACCGCTTCCTCAAACTTAATTTCATCTAAAACTTCTGCAATATCAGCATAATGTACCTCTGCAAAAAGGGTGCTAATTGCCGCATCGTTTTTAGTATCGATGTAGGTTGTTAGGTTATCTAAAAGTTTATTTGTGATTTCAAATCCCATTGATTGCGAGTTTTTTCGTCAATTCTATAAAATCATTTACGGATAATTGTTCCGGACGCTTTGCGAAGATAGCCTCTTCTTTTAAAGAATCCGAAAGATTAAAGGTTTTTAAGCTACTTCGCAACATTTTTCTTCGTTGATTAAAGGCTGTTTTTACAACTCTAAAAAATAATTTTTCATCTACAGGAAGGGAATAATCCTTTTTTCTGATAAATCGAATCACTCCAGAATCTACTTTTGGAGGTGGATCAAAAACAATGGGAGGTACTGTAAACAAGTACTCTACATCAAAGAAAGCTTGTGTTAACACCGAAAGAATACCGTAGACTTTACTGCCCTCTTTTTCCGCAATTCTTTTGGCAACCTCCTTTTGAAACATGCCCGCAAATTCGGGAACAAACTCCCTATGCTCGATTGCTTTAAAAACAATTTGAGTAGAGATGTTGTAAGGGAAATTTCCAATAATTGCAGTCTGTTTTTTATTGAATAGAGTCGCTAAATCATATTTTAGAAAATCCCCTTCAATAATTTCAAATTTTTCTTTTGAAGTGTTTAGTTTAATATGTTCACTTGGAAACGTATCATGCAAATAAGCAACAGATTCTCGATCGAGTTCCATGACCGTGATTTTTGGTTTTTTTTGCAATAAGTATTTGGTTAAAACACCCATACCTGGTCCAATTTCTAACACATTTTCGTAGCCACTTTCCGTCAAGGCGTCTGCAATATCTTTTGCAATACCTTCATCTTTTAAAAAATGTTGTCCTAAATGTTTTTTTGCTCTAACGTCCATTTTTTAATTCCTTATTGTGGTTGGAAAAAATTCCTCTATCACTTTTAATTCGGTTCTAAAAGTGACCATTTTATTTGCGAATTTTGCGAGTCCGTCTTTTTGTAGCCGATCCGCATCAAGCAGATAATAAGCGTCCAAATCTTTTCTTGTATTTGCAGTATATTGTATTGAATATGTTTTTCCGCCCATATCTTCTTTTACCAATACCTCTGTAAATTTTGCCGATAAAAACCGCCCTGTATCCAAGACCGCAGGAATATGTAAATGCATCCAAGCAAGCCATTCTTTATGAACACTCTCGTCAATATTTATTGTTACGTTATATATGTACATTTCTGGTGTTAATTATTTTAAAATCGTTGTTTTTATTTATCCGTATTAAAAGGTATCGCCGCGTAATTTTCGAAATTTCTTTCTGGCATCTACCAAATAAATACTCGATGCGAAGTCAAAAATAATCTTTTGATAATGTTCTGAAGCCTTTTCTGGATTATTAAGTTGATTATTATACAATTCTGCCAACGCATAGTGTGCATCGTCTCTTAAAATACCTTCTGAATCTCCTTGTATTATTTTTTCAAAATTTGATATTGCGTTTTCAAACTCTTGTTGTTTTATAAAGAGTGTTGCTTGCTTAAAAAGCGCTTCATCTTCGATGGGTTGCCCTTTATAATTTAGAAGAACACCTTTTAATACAGCAATTGCATCTTGATTTTTATTTTGAAATGACAGTAAATCTGCTTTTGCATATGCAGTCAATCCAGAAGGAATGGAATCTACCGGTTCATTGTCTGTAATTGTTAAAAAGAGATCGATTGCATCGTTTGCAATTAACTGAGTTGTGGCGCTTTTTAAGATTTTTAATTGTGCTTTTGACCACGTAAAATCACCTTTAAAATAACTCGTTTGGGCAACCTTAAATGTCGCTTTTTGTGCCAAAGGATGGTTTTTTAACTGTGTTTGAATTTGTGAAAAGTAGATGAGTGCCTTGTTGTATTTCCCAGTAAAAACCAATACGTCCCCTAGCTTTAGTTTTATTCGTGCTTTGTCAAATTTCGAATTAGAAAAAGCCAATGCGCCTTTTAAAACTGCAATCGCTTTTATTGCTTCATTTTTTTGGAATGTTAAATAATCAGCATACAAAACTTGAAGTTTTATGGTAGCTGCATTTTTACCAAAAGTCGAAAAAAGTGATTGAAAGAGGTTTTCTGTTTGATCGCTTTTCGTTTTTACAGCAATATGTGCTAAATATAAATTTGCCTCAAACTTTTCTTCTCGAAGGGATGTTTTTTCATTTACAAACGCAAAAATTTGTTTTGCTGCATCATAATCGGTGTTTTCAAAAGCAATCTTTCCCAAAAGGAATATTTGTGAAAGACTTTCGGGATTTCTTTGGTACAATGCACGCTCTTGAATAAATGCCTTCCCGTATTCTTTTTGTTGAGCAAACAACCAGCTTAAGAGTACGTTCCAAACATCTTTTGGATTGCTCGCAGATTTTCTTAAAAGGGTTTTTCGAAATAATATATTGTTCTTGTTTTCTGCATCTTCTGTAAGATATCTGCTGGCATATCTTTGCACATTATTAATGTAATCTGGGTTTTTGTCGATGAGGTCAATATAAGATTGAAACATTTTTTTAAAAGCGCCTTTTTCACCGTAAATCTGTGCAATTTGAAAATTATAGTTTGCGTTTGGATTGTTTTCCATTGCTTTTTCATACGCAACAATTGCGTAGTCTAAGAGCGAATAGTTCTTAAAAAGGGTAGCAATTATTCCGCTGTAATTTGATTTTTTATCAATTGCCGAGATTGCCTTCTCGTAATAAATGGTTGCCGTTTCTTTCTGTTGTTGTCGCTCGTAATTGTAGCCCAGATACACATATAGAAATACTTGTGATGGATTTGATTGAATTTTTGTTTTTAGCAATTCTTCAGCCGTAATAAATTGGTTTGTTTCTTGATAACAAGAAAGCAATCTTTGCAAATAGGAGGTATTAAATGGGCTCTTGCCGTATAGCTTTTTAAAGATTGTAGTTGCTTTTTCGTACGCTCCTTCTCTAAAGTAGTTTTCTGCAATTACAAATTCGTTTTGAGCATACCCAAAACTACTAATCAGTAAAACAATAAGGAGGATATATTTTTTCATTTGAACTCAAAGATAGCGAACAAGCGGTTAATTTTTCAAGAAACACTGTAATTTTCAACAGAGTAACTGTAACATTTTGGCATGGAAATTGTCTTTCATATATAAAAACAAACCAAAAAACATATGAAAGAACTAACCTACCACTAGGAAAATTCAAAAAAAGACGCTTTAAAATTGATGAAAGCAGGAAAGATAAACGCCTATTTTAACACCTTATTAGAAATGAAAAAATACAAGCAATTAATGATTGCTATTGTGTCTAATTAATTGATAACGTCAAACCCACAATAAGGAATCAATACTTCAGGTATTTGAATACCGTCTTCCGTTTGGTAGTTTTCTAATATTGCCGCCAAAACACGAGGTAAAGCTAAAGAGCTTCCATTTAATGTATGTGCCAATTCGCTTTTTCCCTCTTTATTTTTAAAACGAAGTTTTAATCTATTTGCTTGAAAGTTTTCAAAATTTGAAGCGGAACTAATTTCTAGCCATCGATCTTGTGCTGTAGAAAACACTTCAAAATCGAAGGTGATTGCAGCAGTAAACCCAGTATCTCCCCCACACAAGCGTAAAATCTTATACGGCAATTCCAACTCCCGTAAAATATCTTTAATATGTTCTACCATTCCGTTCAAGGCTTGGTAAGAGTTTTCGGGATGTTCTACACGCACAATCTCCACTTTGTCAAATTGATGCAGTCGATTCAATCCACGAACATGTGCACCGTAACTTCCCGCTTCACGTCTAAAACAAGGTGTGTACCCTGTATATGTGATTGGAAAATCGGATTCTTGCACTAAATTTCCTCTAAAAATATTGGTAATTGGCACTTCTGCAGTAGGAATTAAATACAAATCATCTTCCCCAACATGATACATTTGCCCTTCTTTGTCTGGCAATTGACCCGTTCCAATTCCAGAAGCTTCATTTACCAAATGCGGTACTTGAATTTCTGTATAACCCGCTTTGGTGTTTTTGTCTAAAAAATAATTGATTAAAGCACGTTGTAATCTTGCGCCTTTTCCTTTATAAACTGGGAATCCGGCACCTGCAATTTTGGTTCCTAATTCAAAATCGATGATGTCGTATTTTTTTGCCAACTCCCAATGCGGAATTGCGTTTTCTCCTAAAACAGGAATGCTTCCTTCTTTATAGATTTCTTCATTATCCGCTTCAGAATTCCCCGCTTTCACAGAGGCGTGAGGAACGTTTGGAATTTGATACAATAAGCGCTGTAGCTCGTCAGAAAAGGCTTGTAAACTTACCGCCATCTCTTTCGATTTTTCTTTCAATTGCCCCGATTTTTCTTTTAATAAGGTCGCTTTTTGTTTTTCACCAGACTTAAAAAAGTTACCAATTTCTTTTGATAGTTTATTAGATTCTGCTAGTGCTTCATCTAAAAAAACTTGCGTTTTTCTTCGGTTTTCATCTGCAGTTAATACCTGATCAACAATCGTTGCTGCATTTGCAAAATTACGTTTTGCCAATCCATCTAAAACCGTTTGCTTGTTTTCTCTAATAAAGTGTACTTGTAACATTTTTTATAAGAATTATGAAATGCAAATATATAATTTGTAGGCGATTTTTGCTGCGAATTCACAATTTAAATGACAGCGGAATCGATGCCGTTTAGTTCTTTCGTTAAAAAGACGCTCGAACCAACAAGATGCGCTTTTAGGCCAAGGGAGTTGCTTTGTAAGAATTTGCCTTGGTTTTAAAAAACTACAGTTCCTTTTTTAGATAATCTCGGGCTGTCTCTTCGTCTTTTTTAAGCTGAAGAATTAAATTTTCGATAGCGTCAAACTTATGTTCATCCCGCAAAAAGAAAAGCAATTCAATGGTTAAAAAAGTATTGTATAAGTCGTTGTTATAGTCAAAAAAATGTACTTCAATCGTTTGATGCGTTCCAGAAACAGTGGGTCTGTTTCCAATGTTCATCATTCCAAAAATGATCTTATTATTGATCTCCGACTGAACTACATACACTCCAGTTTTGGGAATTAGTTTATAGTCTTCTAAGATATCTATGTTAGCAGTTGGGAATCCTATTTGTCCGCCTAGTTTTTTTCCGTTGACGACTTTTCCAGACAACATAAACGGAGTTCCTAAATAACGGTTTGCGGTTTTTAAGTTTCCAACGGCTAAAGCCCTTCTTATTTTGGTAGAACTTACTGAAACATCATCAATATCTTGTGCTGGAATTTCTTCTACAGAAAAGCCATAGGTATGACTGTATTCTGTAAGTTGTGCGATGTTACCTTCTCTGTTTTTACCAAAATGATGATCGTATCCGATAATTAATTTTGAAATATTTAATTGAGCGACGAGAAGATCTCTTACAAAATCGAGGGCGGTTAATCTTGAAAAGGCTTTGCTAAAAGGATGAATAATTAAGTAGTCTAAACCTGTTTTTTCTAATAGCGAAGTGCGTTCTTCTATCGTATTAATTAAGGCAATTTTAGCATCTTTTTGGAGCACCATTCTTGGGTGTGGAAAAAAGGTAAGTAAAACTGATTTTTTACCCACTAATTTGGCGTCATTTACCAGTTTGTTAATAATTTCTTTGTGTCCAAAATGCACCCCATCAAAAGTACCAATCGTCACAAAGGTTTTTTCATTGGTTTTGAAAGAGGAAATGTCGTGAAAGGTTTTCAAAAAGGTGATAATTTATAAATACAAATGTACAATTTGTTCGATGTATAAAAGCCCTTTTTTTTAATTATAGTATCTATAATAAAAGAGGGTACGATTATTAATAAATGAAAAAAAGTGTTAAAATAATTAACAAATGAAAAAATATTGTATTTTCGTATAAGTTAACAAATAATTCAAATTATGATAAAAAAGATTTTACTACTTGCGTTTGTAGTTTTTGGAAGTGCGGCAATGCTAGCACAGACGACGATTACAGGTACCGTGAAAGATGCGAAAACAGGTGAGACACTCCCTGGCGCAAACATTAAAGTGGCGAGAAAAGCTGTGGGAACAAACACAGATTTTGATGGGAATTTTGTAATAAACGTTACGGATACCCCTCCATTTACTTTAGAATTTTCTATGATTGGTTATCAAACAGCCAAAGTAGAAGTTACTAAAAATAATCAAAAAGTAGCTGTTAGCCTTACGGAGAACGCTACTTCTTTAGATGAAATTGTTGTTTCTGCTTCTCGAACTCCTGAACGTATTATGGAGTCTCCAGTAACGGTAGAAAGAATGGATTCTAGAGCCATCAAAAACACTTCTGCTCCTTCCTTCTATGATGGATTAGAGAATTTAAAAGGGGTTGATGTGAACACAAACAGTTTAACATTTAAGTCTGTAAATACACGTGGTTTTGCAACGTTTGCAAATACGCGTTTTATGCAGTTGGTTGATGGAATGGACAATTCTTCTCCTGCATTAAATTTTGCCTTGGGAAATTTATTAGGAATGTCCGAATTAGATGTTGAAAGTGTTGAATTATTACCTGGAGCTTCTTCTGCATTATATGGTGCAAACGCTTTTAACGGTATTATGTTTATGACGAGTAAAAATCCTTTTGACTATCAAGGAATTAGTTTTTCTTACAAAGACGGATTAACGAGTCAGGATGCTGCCGGAGATAACAAGTTTTATGATGTAAACATTAGAATGGCACACGTCTTTTCTAATAAATTTGCAGCAAAAGCGACTTTATCATATTTAGAAGGTACAGAATGGTTTGCAACAGATTATAGAAACACAAACCTTGAGGGTGTTACCACTGGTGACAGAAATACAGACAATAACTATGATGGTTTAAATGTTTATGGTGATGAGGTCTCTACAACGTTGCCTTTTGGAATTGGAGATGTAAGTAGAACAGGATACGATGAAAGAGACTTAATGTCTTACGAAGCGAAAAGCATGAAGTTTGGGACCTCTTTAAATTACCGTCCTTTAGGAGACGATCGTTTAGAGATTATTTGGAACTCTAAGGTTGGAACCGGAAACACGATCTACCAAGGAACAAACAGATATAATATTAAGAACTTTTTTATGGAGCAACACAAACTTGAGGTTCGTGGGAAAAACTTTTTCGTAAGAGGTTATATGACCAGTGAAGATGCAGGAGATTCGTATGATACGCGTTTTGCAGCCATCAACATTAACAGAGAGTGGAAATCTGATGCTGCATGGTTTCAACAATACGCAGGTGCTTTTTTAGGAGCAATTCCAGGTGTACCAGCAGGTAATCATCAAGTAGCAAGAGCGGTTGCAGACACCGGTAGGTTGGTGCCAGGAACACCAGGTTTTCAAACTGCTTTTGACAAAATAACAACAGATCCAGACTTAATAACAGGTTCTAAGTTTCAAGATAACACGAAGTTGTATCACGCAGATGCAAACCTAAACTTAAGAGATTATATCGATTGGGCAGATGTTCAAGTGGGAGGATCTTATAGAAGATATTCTTTGAATTCTAACGGTAGTATTTTTACCGATTATGACGGACCTATTAATTATGATGAATTTGGTATTTACACACAAATTCAAAAAAGCTTTTTAGAAGACGATCGTTTAAAGCTAACGAGTTCTGTTCGCTATGACAAAGCACAAAATTTTGATGGAAATTATTCTCCAAGAGTTTCTTTGGCATATGCAGGAGGTGAGAATAAAAACCAAAACTTTAGAGCGTCTTTTCAGACAGGTTTTAGAAATCCAACAACACAAGATCAGTACATTGGTTTAAATGCAGGGAGAGCTTATTTAATTGGTTCTGCTCCAGACAACTTAGATCGTTTTAATACACCAGCATTGCCTTTTAGTCCAACAGGAACGGCACTTACTGGACTTGCTTCTAGAGAGGTTTCAGGAAGAGAAGCATATGAAAACGCATTCTCCTTAACGTCTGTTTTAGGAGGGGCGCCAACTGCTGCAAATGTTGAATTGGTAAAAGCAGAAAGAGTTTCTGCTTATGAGATTGGATATAGAGGATTGTTAGGATCAGATGAATCTAGAATTACAGTAGATTTAAGCGTGTACTACAACCAGTATCAAGATTTTATTGCAGGTAAAAACGTAATTGTACCTTTTTATGGAGATGTAGGGTTTACACAAACTGCACCAGTAGGTCCTGGTGGAGCTCCGGTTCCATTATCACTTGTTGCTTTGTCACAAGGAGATTATACTGTTTTCTCTACGTATACAAATACCTCTGCTGACATTAATTCTTATGGAGCAAGTATTGGTTTAACAACAAAGGTTTTTGGAGGATTTAACTTAGGAGCAAATTATACCTATGCGAAGTTTGATTTCGATCAAGCATCTGATCCAGATTTTGAAGCAGGATTTAATACTCCTGAACACAAAGTGAAAATTCAATTTGGAAAACAAAATGTATTTAAAAACTTTGGCTTCAACATCAATGCTAGATGGCAAGATGAGTACCGTTGGGAATCTACATTCTTAGATGCAGACATCGCTTCTAGAACTATTTTAGATGCTCAAATGAACTACAGTGTTCCTGCTTGGAAATCGGTATTTAAAGTTGGAGGAGCAAACTTAACAGGTAAAGAGTATTTAAGTGCGCCAGGAGTTGGAGCAATTGGTTCTCAATACTATATTGCTTGGACAATTAACAACTAGTAAAAATTACAGATAGGAACATTCCTATTGTACAATACCAAAAAAGGTTGCGCACTTGCGCAACCTTTTTTATTTGTAAACTATTTTCTTTTTAAGTCAGGGCTTAGGTTTTAAGAAAGCATCATCACAACTCTTTTCAACCCAGTAATAAATACATCAATCTCTTCTTTGGTATTGTAAAAAGAAAAGGAAGCTCGAATGGTTCCTGGTATTTTATAGAAATCCATAATTGGTTGTGCACAGTGGTGACCTGTTCTTACCGCAATGCCCAATTTATCTAAAATGACACCAATATCATACGGGTGGATTTCACCGACGTTAAAAGAAATTACCGCCGTTTTTTCTGCGGTCGTTCCATATATTTTTACGCCTTCAATTCTTAATAATTCTGCTGTTCCGTAGGCTAAAAGTTCCGCTTCATAGTTTGCGATATTGTCAAAACCAATCGCATTCATATAGTCTAATCCTGCCCCAAAAGCGATGCCTCCACAAATATTAGGAGTTCCTGCTTCAAATTTATGCGGCAAGCCTGTATAGGTGGTTTTTTCGAAAGTAACCACATCAATCATTTCTCCACCTCCTTGGTAGGGCGGTAGTTTTTCTAACCATTCCTTTTTTCCGTACAATAATCCCACTCCTGTAGGGCCACATAATTTATGGGCAGAAGCCACATAGAAATCGACATCTAAAGCTTGTACATCTGGTTTTATGTGTGGAGTTGCTTGAGCACCATCGATTAAAACAGCAGCACCAAATTGATGCGCCTTTTTAATAATTTCTTCAATCGGGTTTACAACACCCAATGCATTTGAAACATGATTACAGAAAACCACTTTTGTTTTTTTGTTTACTAAAGTATGGTAAGCGTCCATTTGTAAAGAACCGTCCAAGTTCATTGGAATGACCTTTAAAATTGCGCCTGTTTTTTCACAAAGCATTTGCCAAGGAACAATGTTTGAATGATGCTCTAAAGCAGAAACAATAATTTCATCTCCTTTTTGTAAAAGTGAAGCAAAACCTGACGCCACCATATTGATGCTGTGCGTGGTGCCTGCCGTTAAAATAATTTCATACGCATGTTTTGCGTTAAAATGCTGTTGCACTTTAATTCGCGCTTCCTCGTACTTATCGGTTGCTTCTTGACTTAACGTGTGCACACCTCGGTGAATGTTTGCATTGTAGTTGCTGTAATAATCTACAATTGCATCGATCACCACTTGTGGAGTCTGCGAGGTGGCAGCGTTGTCAAAATACACCAAAGGTTTTCCGTTTATAACTCTCTTTAAAATTGGGAAATCTTCACGAATTTTATCAATCTGTATCATACCAAATGTATTTATAATGCAAAGATAACCGATGCATTTTTAAAGTTTTCAAAAAGACAATATGTTTTTCCTATTTTTACATCATCAAATCATTGTCTATGAAAACTTTTAAGAGAACCCTCCTTTTGTTAGCCGTGTTAGTAACAGTTATCGTTATTTATAATTACCCAAAATTAAATATTTTAGCAGGCTATTCAGCAAAAAACACGGCAACTTCTGTTTTTCTTGGGGGAAGAAGCTTGGCGTTTACCGATAAAACGGATAACAACTTTTCTCCTGTAAATTTAGCAACGGATACGATAAATAAAGCGACGAGGTCAGCCACTGCTTCTGTATTTGGGTTGCTCACTCGAAAGGCAATTATTAGAGATGGTTTGGGATCTGTATTAACTTTAAGTGAAGCAGACGAAAACAACCCATATTCAACTCCTAAGAGAACAATAAGCAAAAACAAGACAATGCCATACCCTTTAGGGGATGCACCTCAGAAAGACACGATTTTTACCAATGTAGATTATAAAAAATTAAACAAAGCCGTCAGTTCTATTTTTGGGGAAAGAAAATCGAGAGCTGTTGTGGTGCTTTATAAAGATCAAATTATTGCAGAGAATTATTCCGAAGGGTTTAATAAAGACTCCAAAATTTTAGGCTGGTCGATGACGAAAAGTATTCTAAGTACTGTTTTCGGAGTTTTAGAACATCAGCAAAAAATAAAAACACAAGATAAAGCGCCCATTGCTTCTTGGCAAAACGATGCAAGAAAAGAGATAACGATTCATAATTTGTTACAAATGAATTCGGGGCTAGAATGGGATGAAAACTATGACGAAATTTCGGATGCGACTAAAATGCTCTTTTTAGAACGCGATATGACTAAGATGCAAGCAGCAAAACCATTGGTAGGAAAACCAAATGAAAGCTGGTATTATTCTTCTGGAACTACAAATTTATTATCTGGAATTTTAAGAGACCAGTTTGACACGCACCAAGAATACTTGGATTTTTGGTATACGGATTTGATTGATAAAATTGGAATGCATTCAATGACGTTAGAAGCTGATTTAACCGGAAACTACGTAGCTTCTTCATATGCTTGGGCAACTGCCAGAGACTGGGGAAAATTTGGATTGCTATACTTACACAACGGAACTTGGAACAACGAACAACTATTTACCAAAGGTTGGGTAGATTATATAACCACACCAACACCCACTTCGAATGGAACTTATGGCGCACAATTTTGGCTGAATGCAGAAAAGCAGTTCAAAGACGTGCCGAAAAGCATGTATTTTGCAGATGGTTATCAAGGGCAGCGCGTTTACATATTACCAGATCAAGATTTGGTGATTGTGCGCTTTGGGCTTTCTTGGTTTGAAGAAAATGCCTTTTTGAAAGGGATTTTAGAGGCTGTTAAGTAATAAAAAAACCACGCAATTAGCGTGGTTTTTTTTATATAATAGCAATTTGGTTACTTACAAATCAAACCCAATATCAACACCCAATTTTTTGGCAATTAATTTGGTGATTCGTTGTTTTACTTCGGGTATTTTTACACTCTCTAATACTGTGTTTGCAAAGGCGTACATTAATAATGCTTTTCCTTCTTTCTTTGGAATTCCGCGTTGTTGCATGTAGAATAAAGCGTCATCATCTAATTGACCAATGGTACAACCGTGCGAACATTTTACGTCATCTGCAAAGATTTCTAGTTGAGGTTTTGCATTAATGGTGGCTTTGTCACTTACTAAAACATTGTTGTTTTTTTGATACGCATTGGTTTTCTGCGCTTCTTTTTCAACAACAACTTTCCCATTAAAAACACCCGTAGAACGCTCGTCGAAGATTCCTTTGTAATCTTGATGACTTTCACAATTTGGCTCTATATGGTGTACCAACGTGTGATGATCTACATGTTGTTTTCCTTCAATAATTGTAATTCCCTTTAAGATAGAATCGATATGCTCTCCGCGTTGATAGAAGTTTAAATTGTTTCTAGTAATATTCCCACCAAAAGAGAATGTATGTACAGAAACAACACTATTGGATTTTTGCTCGATGTAAGAGTTGTCTACTAAAGAAGCACTTTCATCATCATTCTGAATCTTATAGATATCGACTGTTGCATCTTTTGCCGCAAAAACTTCGGTTACCGAGTTTGTTAAAACAGGGTTTGAAGTTAAGCTTTGATGACGTTCTATAATTTGAACATGCGCGTTTTGCTCCACAACAATTAAGTTTCGAGGTTGTAATAATGTTGCCGCCTCAGAACCGGTTGTAAAGTTGATGATTTGAATTGGTTTCTCTACTTCAATATTTTTCGGAATGTGAATGTAAGCACCCTCAGAAGCAAATGCTGTGTTTAAAGAAGTTAAGTTGTCTTTTGTTGCTATTTTATCAAAGTAGTTTTCAATAACCGCTTTGTACTTTGGTTTTACTAAAGCAGCAGACATTAAACAAACATCAAAAGTGTCGTGTGTTGTTTCCGATAAAAAAGAACTGTATTTACCATCGATAAAAACAAGCTTATACGCATCGATATCATGAATAAAATACTTTTTTACATCCGCTAGTTGAATGTTGTTCTCTTTGTTTGGAAACAAACTGTAATCTTGCTTTAAAACGGAGTTTAAAGAAGTATATTTCCAAGCCTCTAATTTTTTAGTAGGAAATCCTAACGCTTCAAAATTTTGAAGTGCTTTAGAACGAATTTCATGAACCTCAGAATCGGTTTCTACTCGATTTTCAAAAGCTACATATGAGGATACTAATTTATCTTTTAATTCCATTTTTTTACTTGAGTTTCAGGAGGTAGTTTCAGGGTGCAGTTATGAAAACTGTAACTACAAACTTAATTTTAAACCAATTCTTGCTTAATCCAATCGTATCCTTTTGCTTCTAATTCTAACGCTAAAGATGCATCACCAGATTTCACAATTTTACCATCGTATAAAACGTGCACAAAATCGGGAACGATATAGTCTAACAAACGTTGGTAATGCGTAATAACGATTACTGCATTGTCTTTTGATTTTAGTTTGTTTACACCATTTGCAACAATTCGCAACGCATCGATATCCAATCCAGAATCTGTTTCATCTAAGATGGCTAATTTTGGTTCTAACATCGCCATTTGAAAGATTTCATTTCTTTTTTTCTCTCCTCCAGAAAAACCTTCGTTTAAAGAACGAGATAAAAACTTACGGTCTATTTCTAATAATTCCGATTTCTCACGAATCATTTTCAACATGTCCTTTGCAGGCATGTCTTCCAAACCTTTTGCTTTACGAGTTTCGTTAATTGCAGTTTTGATAAAGTTGGTTACAGAAACTCCAGGAATTTCTACAGGATATTGAAACGATAAAAAGACACCGTTGTGTGCTCTTTCTTCGGGCGCGAGTTCGCCAATATCTTCTCCGTTTAATTGAATATTCCCTTCGGTAACTTCATACTCATCTTTCCCTGCAATAATATTTGCCAACGTACTTTTTCCTGCACCGTTTGGACCCATAATTGCATGAACTTCACCTGCTTTTACTTCTAAGCTCAACCCTTTTAAGATTGATTTATTTTCGATACTTGCGTGTAAATTTTCTATTTTTAACATTATTCTTTGCTATATGCTTTTGACTTTATGCTTTAAGTGGGATGCTGAAAACAATAAGTTGGGAGCGTTTATTTTTAATATTCTTGTTTTATACTGTTATTGAATTTCATCTTTTGCTAACCAACACTTCCTTCTAAAGAAATTTCCAATAATTTTTGTGCTTCTACCGCAAACTCCATTGGTAATTTATTTAAAACGTCTTTACTGAATCCATTGACGATTAATGCAATTGCTTTTTCAGTATCAATTCCACGTTGGTTGCAATAGAAAAGTTGCTCTTCACCAATTTTGCTCGTCGTTGCTTCGTGCTCTACTTGTGCCGTTTTATTTTTCACTTCGATGTATGGAAATGTGTGTGCGCCACATAAATTCCCCATCAATAAAGAATCACATTGAGAGAAGTTTCGAGCGTTTTCTGCTCTTGCTCCTATTTGCACCAAACCTCGATAACTGTTTTGAGATTTCCCTGCGGAAATTCCTTTCGAAATAATTGTAGATTTTGTGTTTTTGCCCAGGTGAATCATCTTCGTTCCTGTATCTGCTTGTTGATAATTATTGGTGACTGCGATTGAGTAAAACTCACCAACAGAATTATTTCCTTTTAAAATGCAAGAAGGGTATTTCCAGGTTACAGCAGAACCAGTCTCTACTTGAGTCCAAGAAATTTTCGCATTGTTTTCACACAAACCTCTTTTGGTTACAAAGTTGTAAACTCCACCTTTTCCTTCTTTATTTCCAGGATACCAATTTTGTACTGTAGAATATTTAATTTCGGCATCATCCATTGCTACTAATTCTACCACAGCTGCGTGCAATTGGTTTTCATCTCTACTTGGTGCCGTACAACCTTCTAAGTAGGAAACATAACTCCCTTTATCTGCAACCACTAAAGTTCTTTCAAATTGCCCAGTTCCTCCTTCGTTTATTCTAAAATAGGTTGACAATTCCATTGGGCATCGAACACCTTTTGGAATGTAACAGAAAGATCCGTCAGAAAAAACAGCAGAATTTAATGCTGCATAAAAATTGTCAGTTGTAGGGACAATCGTTCCTAAATATTTACGCACCAATCCAGGATGTTCTTGAATTGCTTCTGAAATAGGCATGAAAATAATCCCTTTTTCACCCAATGTCTTCTTGAAGGTTGTAGCAACAGAAACAGAATCGATTACAATATCTACCGCAACGTTTGCTAGTTTTTTTTGCTCGTCTAAAGAAATTCCTAAACGCTTAAAGGTGTCCAATAACTCAGGATCAACTTCATCTAAAGAATTTAATTTTGGTTTTTCTTTTGGAGCAGAGTAGTACGCAATGTCTTGAAATTTTGGCTTCTCATAATGCACATTTGCCCATTCTGGTTCTTCCATTTTCTCCCAAATTCTAAAAGCGTCTAAACGCCAATCGGTCATCCATTGAGGTTCGTTTTTCTTTTTAGAAATGGCGCGCACAACATCTTCGTTTAACCCTTTTGCAAAAGTTTCACTTTCTATATCAGTATAAAAACCATATTTATACTCTTGAGTTTTTAATTCTTGCTCTAATTGCTCTTCTGTATACTTTGACATCTTTTTCTAATTTTTAAAGCGAAAAACTTTCTCCACATCCACAAGTTCTATTGGCGTTCGGATTGTTGAAAACAAACCCTTTCCCATTTAAACCTCCAGAATATTCTAAAGTGGTTCCCACTAAATATAAAAAGCTTTTTTTGTCAACGATAATTTTTACATCGTTCTCTTCAAAAACTTTATCGTTTTCTTCTTTTTTGTTATCAAAAGTTAAATCGTAAGACAAACCAGAGCAACCACCGCTTTTAACACCAACTCTTACAAAGTCGTTGGTTGCGTCGAAGCCATCATCCGTCATTAACTGTACGACTTTCTTCTTTGCTGTGTCTGAAACTTTTATCATAATTTTAAATAGATTAAATCTAAATTGTGTGCAAATATACAATATATGTCTCAAAAAGAAGGCAACTTTCATTAACAAGAACAATACGACTATTGGTTTTTTTGATTACTCTCTGAAGGCTGGATTGTTGACGAAATCTGGATCACTAAGGGATAATAAAAACGCTTTTAAATTTACTTTTTCTTGCGTAGATAAACCCACACCACCTTGACTCACTTTTTTCATTAACGGGTCAATAGTTGCTGATGGTTGTAGGCCTTCGGAGTAATGTTGAATGACTCCTTCTAAAGTTGTAAATCGACCATCATGCATATAGGGTGCTGTAAATTTTAAATTTCGAATTGAAGGGGATTTAAATTTACCATTATCATTTGTATCGCCAGTTACTGCACCTAAACCTAGATCTGAAAAGCCGCTATCCAATCCGTTGTTGTGAAACTTATTGTCTGTCCAAAGTGGGTTATTATCGCTCCCATGACAATGGAAGCAGTCTCCTTTAGCTTCATCCATAAAAACAGTAAATCCATTTTGCTCTTGGGGCGTCAATGTAGTTTCACCTCTTAAATACTGATCAAATTTTGAATTTCCAGAGATTAGTATTCTTTCAAACTGAGCAATGGCTCTTGTTATTAAAATGGAATCGATTATCGAAGTTCCAAAAGCTTGTAAAAATAAATCTGGATATTCAGGACTTGCTTGTAGTTTTTCTGCGACAACTTCCCAATTAGCATGCATCTCTATTGGGTTTTTTACAGGCTCTAAAGCTTGTCTTTCCAAACTTAATTCTTTGCCGTCCCAAGCAAATCGTTCGTCAAAATTCCACGCCAAATTGAATAAAGGCATGGAGTTTCGTGTTCCTAAAAGGCCATCAATACCCTCGCTAAACTGTCGATTGTTTGTAAATGATTTTTGAGGACTGTGGCAAGTAGCGCATGATTGTGTATTGTTTCCAGAAAGTTTTTTGTCAAAAAACAATTTCTTTCCTAAGGCAACGCCCTCTTCTGTAAGTGGGTTGTTTGTGGGGATTACGGGAGCAATTAACTTGTTGGCAAAAAGTATTGGAATTTCTAAATTGTAGGGAACAGGCGTGTACACTGTTGCTTCTTTTGATGTGCAATGCATCAAAAGAAAAATAGCAAGAAGAAAAATACAGCTTTTTTTCATTGTTTTTTTAAGTTCTTAGATTCAGAGAAAATACATCTTATTCATTTACTTCTCCCAAACTAAAAACCGATTTTCCGTTTTGGTGCATTAAAATTTGAGCATCAAAATTTGGCATTAAAACGGTATTTAGCGTGTTTAAGTCCCATGTATTCGGATTTTTAAACCACTCTGCAATGTTCATTTTTATTTCAATTTCTGCGGTAGTTACTATTGTAACGACTCCCAAATCTATTTTAAAAGAGGTGTCTTGAAATACTAAGTTATTAGGATCTTCTCTGTTTACTGCTCTAATGACATGGTAATTAAACCCTGCCGGTGCTAGATTCTGTCCAACATATTTTCCATCAAATTGCATAAAATGATACCCACCCCCTAGCATTCTAGGGACATTAAATGAAACCGTATTTAAATCTAGGTAACTTCCATCTGTATTATCATTGTCTGTAAAACCAAAAACAAAGGAGAGTTTGTAGTCTCCTGCGGGTAGCTCATTACTTTCTATAGTTACCCTACCTTCGCCTAGATTTACTAATTGATAGGATGAAAGTTCGTAAACTTCATTACTCGCACTTGTTAAAATCACATTTGAAACGATATACCTTAACCTTTCGATACTGAGCATTTCACCATTTTCATTTGTAAATTTCACCGTATTAAAATCTGTAGATGTTACTGGGGTGTTCTCCCAATTATGAGAAAATCGTATTGCTACTGTTGCGCTTGCTTCTTTTTCTGGAGAGCTGCAAGAACTTAGTGTTAATAGCCCTGTAAGAAGGAATAATACAACTTTCATACTAGTTTGTTTTTATAATTAAAGCATCAGAAAACCCTTTGTTTTCCGTTAAGTCTCCGTTAGAGCTATTAGTTTCTCCTACCGCAATAATGCTTGCATCGTTGAGTTGAACCGAATCGTAAAAAAAGTCAATTTCAGCGCCGCCAATTGTTTGCTTCCAAACACCATTTCCTTCAGAGTCTATTTTTAAAAGTAGGGCATCATTTTGTCCTTGATTTGTGAAACTGTTATCTAAGCTTCGAGAACTTCCCGAAATAATAAAACCACCATCTTGTGTTTTAGAAACGGAACGAGCAACATCAAAACTGGTTCCTCCAATCGTTTTTTCCCAAATTAAGTTTCCGTCCGTATTCATTTTTATGATCCAGACATCTGCAGCCCCATTATTATTTGAAACGTCTTTATCTGCGCTTCTGGTGTCGCCAACAATTATAAAGTTTCCGTCATTGGTGGTTGTAATGGCCCTGCCTTCATCAATTTCTGAACCCCCAAAACTTCGTTCCCAAAGTAAAGATCCATTGGAAGCTATTTTAAGCACCCAAAAATCATACGACCCGTTGTTGTTTGAAATATCTACATCTCCACTGTCTGATGAGCCTGCGATTATAAAATTATGATCCTCGGTTTCTACAACACCAAAAGGAGTATCTGTAAAAGAGCCTCCAAAATATTTACTCCATTGTAGCTCTCCGTTTTCACTTAGTTTTATTGCCCAAATGTCCCCACCAGCATGTCTTTGTGAATTCCCTTGTCCTCCAGATGCCGTAACATCTAAAACCCCTGTGATTAAATAACTATTATCTGCTGTTTGCAATAAGGTAGTGCCAAAGTCTGCACCTGTATATCCAAATGTCTTACTCCAAGAAATACTGCCATTTGCATTTAGTTTTATCATCCAAAAATCTTGCGAACCCGCATTTTCCGAAACGTCTTGATCGGAACTTGTGCTATATCCTAAAACAGCATAACCGCCATCATTGGTCTGAATAATGTCATTTCCGCGGTCATCATTTGTTCCACCAAAGGTTTTACTCCATTGAATGTTGCTTTCTGCATCTAATTTTAACACCCAAAAATCAAAATTTTCGGTTGTTTTATCAGTAATATTTCCATTGATACTTTGTGTATATCCCAAAACGACAGCACCTCCATCTAATGTTTTTACGACCGCATTAGCGACATCATTTTTAGAACCGCCATAGTTTTTTATGGCAGTAATTTCTCCTGAAGACCCTCCTGAATCAGGAAAAGAAAGCTTCTCTTCTTTCGAACAATTCAAGAACATAAGACAACATATAAAAAAATAAAATGGTTTCATTTTTAAGAATCGGTTTTAGCTGCCACTTTTTCTGATAATAAAGAAGCCACGATTGATATCGCTGATGATAATATTTCCACTTGGGAAATAAGGATATACGTTCCAGGTTCCTTTAAAGTTTGCTAAATCATTTTCTGGATAGGTATCAAATGATCCAATTTCAGTTAAATTTTTAGCTTCAATATTGCTGAGGTCAATCATTCGAACTCCGGCGGTGTAATTTGCTTGAAAGTAAATATTTCCTTTTGTATACCCGTTATGATCTATCGCAGCTGTTGTTCCAATATATTCTGTATGAAAAATAGGATTGTCCAAGTCTGTAAAATCGAAAACAAGCGCTCTTGTATTTCCTCCAAAATCACGCTCATCTAGTTCATCTCCTAAAATGAAGTATTTTTGATTTTCTGTAAACCAGCCTTGGTGTGTGTATCCAATATTTTGATAGGTAATTGTCGAAATCGTTATGGGAGCCAATTTATCGGTAACATCTACAATAACAACTTGGTTTGCGTTAGATCCAATTAAGATTTCTTTGTCCGTATAGTCTGTGTCTGGACCTTTGTAGGTGACCACTTGTGCATCATGAGAATATCCTCCACCAGAAAACCCACCTGCTGCAAGGGGGTTTTGGGGGTCATTAATATCTACAAAATGAGGACCTCCAGAAAAAGTGCTTGTTCCAACCGCATACGCAAAACCACTGTCTTCATTGATGACAATGTTGTGTGCTTTTCCAAATCCTGAATAAAAAGCATCATTTGCAAAAGTTTCAGGCGCATCAACAACGTCTCGCAATCGAGTTAAGTCAAAAACCTGCATTCCATGGCCTGCTGCTTCACTGACAACATAGGCAAAGTTGTTAAAAACCTTTACGTCTCGCCAAGAACTTGAAACGGTCTGTGTGTCTAAAAAACCCATTATTTTGGGGCTTATTGGATCTGTAATATCAATAAATGTAAGTGTTTTGTTTGAACCCATTAAAGCATATTCGTTGTTGGTAAGCGGGTCTGTCCAACCCCAACAATCATTTCCAGCCGTAGAAAGGTTTAAGTCTGTCAAAGAAATGTGTGCCAATAAGTCGTAATCATTACAAGGGTATTCCCCTGCAAAACCGTTAACGCATTTTGCTAAAGGTTCTCCCGTAAAGGGAATTTCTTCGTCAAAAACATCTTTTTTGGCACAGCTTATTATGAGTAGTAGCGATAGTAATACTATTTTATTGAACATCGAATTCTTTTTAGTTGAAGATAATTTTTTTGATAATACTTCCATTTATTTTAATAAAATAGACACCGTTTTTCATAATGCTTTTATGTAGAATGTAATTGGGTTGGTTTATATTTTCTTTTTGAAAAACTTTTTGCCCCTGCAAGTCAAAAATATGGATGGTATAAATTGGGTTTCTGTCAAAAGACTTTATTGTTACGAGATCGTCTGCTGGGCTTGGAAACAAGGTGAATTCTGAATTTATCGTGCTCGTATTTGTGCTTAAAGTTCCACTTTTACGAACAATAAAAAGACCTCGATCAATATCATTGATGATGATGTTTCCGCTTGAAAAGTAAGGATAAACGCTCCAAGCTCCGTTAAAAGCAGTGGTATTACTTTCTGGATAGGTATCAAAAAAACCAGTTTCCGTCATGGAAGTTGCATTGTTGCCAGAACCAATGTTTGAGATGTCAAAAACCCGCAAACCTGCTCTGTAATTTGCCATAAAAAACTCATTTCCTTTTACATATCCATTATGATCTATTGCGGTAAAATCAGAAGAATAGGTGGAAGACAAGACGGGGTTTTCTAAATCGTCAAAATCGAAGATGAGTGTTCTTGTGTTCATGCCAAAGTCTTGTTCGTCTGTTTCATCTCCCAAAAGAAAATAGCGCTGGTCTTCTGTAAACCATCCTTGATGGGTGTAGCCTCTTTGAGAGTAGCTAATCTCTGAGATCTTTTGAACATTACTTTTGTCAGTAACATCTAAAATAACAATCTTCGTTTTGTTACTTCCTACAAAGATTTCTTTTCCTTGGTGTTCGGTATCTGGACCGGTATAGGTAACAACCTGCACATCATGCGTGTAGCCTTCATCTGCATATCCGTTTAAAAAAACAGGATTTTTAGGATCTGAAATGTCTATAAAATTTGGGCCCCCACTAAAGGTGTTGCAGCCCACCAAATAAGCGATTGCAGTGTCTTCATTGATAAAGATATTATGACAACTGCCTACGTCTTCATAAATGGCGTCTGCGGTTAATATTGCTGGCGGACTTGTGATGTCTCGTAATTTTGTTAAATCGAAAACCTGCATGCCGTGGTCGCCCACAATATCGGCAACAATAAACGCATGGTTGTTGTATATTTTTACATCACGCCAATAATTATTTCCTGCATTGGAATCCAATCGACCTAAAAAAATGGGATTTACTGGATCTGTAACATCTACAAAGGCAGTACTATTGGTCATCGCTGCAATGGCATATTCTTTTCCAGTTGTGGCATCTGTCCATCCCCAAATATCACTTCCTTCTGGAGGACTTCCACCAGAATTGTTGTTTTCGTTTGCCAAAATTCCAATTTCAACCTGTGCCATTAAATCATAATTGTCACATGGAAATGTGCCTGCAAAGCCGCTTACGCAGGGCGTTTGTGCTTTTGATGTAAAAACAGCGATTCCGAATAAAACAACTAAGAGGATATTCTTTTTCATAAAAAAACCTTCAATATACAAAAGTACTGTTATTCTTTTCATTTTACGAAGTAACAATGTTAAAGTAAGTAGGTGTGTTCTTCTGAATGTTTTTATCTTTGCGGCATGTTAGAAGATAAAAATACACAAAAAACGTCATTGGCTGAATTGGGAGAGTTTGGTTTAATCAATCATATTACACAGTATTTTACGGTTAAAAATGCCTCTACAAAATATGCTGTTGGCGACGATGCTGCGGTGATTTCCAATCAAGATGAAACTTTAGTTACGACTGATTTACTGATTGAAGGGGTGCATTTTGATTTGAGTTATATGCCTTTAAAGCACCTTGGTTACAAGGCGGTAATGGTCAACCTATCGGATGTGTATGCAATGAACGGGAAAGCAACTCAAATTACGGTTTCGATTGCAGTTTCAAACCGTTTTCCTTTGGAAGCGATTGAAGAACTGTATGCAGGAATTCAGTTGGCATGTGACACGTATCAGGTAGATTTAGTGGGTGGAGATACCACTTCTTCTACCAAAGGAATTCTAATTTCTGTAACGGCTATTGGAACTGCAAAAGAGGAAGATATTGTTTACAGACACGGTGCAAAAGCAACCGATTTAATTGTGGTTACGGGAGATTTAGGAGCCGCTTATTTAGGATTGCAAGTTTTAGAAAGAGAAAAGCAAGTATTTACGGTAGACCCAAAGAATCAGCCAGATTTAGATAATTATACGTATTTAATTGAACGACAATTAAAACCGGAAGCTCGTAAATATGTTGCGGGTTGGTTGAAAGAATTAGAAGTAAAACCAACTGCCATGATTGACATTTCTGACGGTCTTTCTTCTGAAATCATGCACATTTGTTCGCAAAGTAAAGTTGGGTGTAAAATTTACGAAGAGAAATTGCCTTTAGATCCTCAAGTAATTTCTGCCTGTGAAGAGTTTGAATTGGATTCTACTATGGTGGCTTTAAGTGGTGGGGAAGATTATGAATTGCTCTTTACAGTGCCTATTGCCGATTTTGAGAAAATTAAAGGAAATCCAAATTTTTCTATTATTGGACACATTACGGAGGAAAATCAAGGCTTAAACTTGGTGACTAGAGCGAGTCAAGAAATTGAGCTAAAAGCACAAGGCTGGAATCCAATGAAAGAAGAAGTATAACACTTTTAAAGGATCTATAAAAAATCCGCAAATTTTAATTTGCGGGTTTTGTTTTTTAGAGGGTATTAGTAAATAAGCAATGAACTTTGGGATTAATACTTCCTAGCTATGTTTTATAAAGGTTATTGACAATTGTAATCCCTCGTGTTAGAGACTATTTTTTAAATCTTGAAGCTTTCTTTTTTTGCTGAATTTCTTGTTGAGAAAAAGAGTCGTCTTTTTCACAGTTCCACAAAAAAGTAGCAATTCCAAAGAATAGAATTCCAAATTTAATAAATTTGCTTTTTCTATTTTTCGTAATTATTTAAATTTAAGGATTAATATTCATTTTTTAGTTTAAACAAGCTGCAATTTTTGATAATTGAATTCACCTCTTTGACGAGCCATATAAACCACAACTCCTTATATCAAAACAAAAACATGTTTTATCAGTTCATTAACTCCAGGTAAAACAACATTTTGTTTCCTTTGTTGAGATGTTTTGCAATCTATATTTCTGTTTTCATAATCAAAATGGGTGTTGTTTTTTTTCGATAGAAACAGCCCAAATTGGCCCATTTGAGTTTTAAATATAAAACAAAAAGAAACACCCACCATGTGCCAATAAACAAACGGGCATATTTAGGAACAACTGGGTGTTATTTCGGGATAACTGTTTTTTGGAAGTGGTAATAAATAGAAAGTTTTTACCTTTTCAGAGAAAGGAGGCGCTCTTTTTATTTCACAAAAGCAAGCAAAGCAGCCCTCAATTCTGTTGTGTTTTCAATATGGCTCATGTGACCCTCTGGAAAAACAACTACTTCTGAGTTGGTTCTTTTTGCTTCGTTTAAAGAAGTTTCAAGATTTAAAACAGGATCTTTTTTACCGATAATAATCAGTTTTTTAAAACTATTTTCAGTCAAAACAGCCGTTCGGTTGGGGCGAATCCGCATCCCTTCCTGTCCAGCAATATAGCCTTGTATGGGTGTTTTTAAGGCTTCTTGCAATGCCGCTTTCATTTCGGCTTTAAAAAGACGGCGACTTTTTTCACCAAACAAGTTGGTAAAAGACATGCGTACCATGTTTTCAAAATTATTCTGAATCATTTTGTTGGCACGGATTCGCAGTATTTTTCGTTCGGCATCATCTTCAATAGCTGTGGAATTTAGTAAGCACAATCCTTTTACCATCTGTGGATCTTTCTCCGCAAAAGCCAACGCCACATAGCCTCCCAACGAATGCCCGATGACCACACATTTTCGAATGCGCACGTGTTTTAAAACAGCCGCTACACTTTCAGCAAACAACTCCATCGTATGCACATAGCCTAAGCAATCAGATTTCCCATGGCCTAGTAAATCAATTGCAATGACTCGATTTCTTTTCGAAAGTTGCGGAATTATGTCTTTCCACATGGTTGTGTTTTCTAAAAAACCATGTAACAAAACAACGACAGGACCTTTTCCGACATCAGAAAAAGAAATGCGTGCCTTTTTAAAAGTGACCGATTTTTGCATCTTACAAAAATATGTATATTTCAAGAATAAAAATCAACCAAAAAATGAATAAAACAAAAGAAATTTGGATTGCCGGTTTTGCACTCTTCTCACTTTTTTTTGGAGCAGGAAATTTAATATTACCACCCACCCTAGGGTTAAAAGCTGGAGTAGATTGGTGGATTGTGGTATCGGGTTTTGTACTAACAGCAGTCACCATTCCTATTTTGGCCATTTTTGCACACGCAAAATTACAAGGCACCTTGTACGACTTTGGGAAGAAAGTTTCTCCACTATTTAGCAGTGTCTATTGTTTTCTCATTTATACCATTGCCGTTGCAATTCCCTCCCCAAGAACCGCCGCAGTAACCCACGAAATGACGGTGCAACCCTTTTTTGATACCGCACCCATTTATACAAGTATTGTCTATTTTGTACTGGTTTTTCTTTTTGCAGTAAACCGAACCCGAGTCATTGGATTAATTGGGAAGTTTTTAACACCGATTATTGTTTTCATCCTATTAATTATTATCGGAATTGCTGTTTTTACCACTTCAGAAACCCTACAACCTTCAACCTTTACAACCCCTTTTGTAGACGGAATTTTAGAAGGCTATCAAACCTTTGATGCCATTGGTGGCGTTGTGGTGGGAGCCGTCATTATTATTTCACTAAACTATAGCAGCCACACCACTTTTGATGCCAAAAGAAGGCTGATTCGAAAAGCAGGTCTGATTGCAGGAACTGGGTTGTTTCTTATTTATGGAGGATTGATTTTAAGCGGCTCCTTGTTGGGACATACCTTTGCAGAAGGCGCGTCAAGAACAGCAATTTTATCAGGATTGAGCACCCAAACATTGGGCGATTTTGGTACCCGATTTTTAAGTGTTTTGGTGGCATTGGCGTGTTTTACAACCGCCGTTGGAATTGTTACAGGAACGGCAGATTACATCAGTGGAATCTGTAAAAACTCTAAAAAAATCTATTTCATTACGGCAGCAATTGCCTCCATTATTGGAATTTTTGTAGGGAGTTACCAAGTAGATTTTATCATTACATTGGCAGTACCAGCCTTGATGTTTTTATATCCTATTACCATTGTATTGATCGTTTTGAATGTGCTTCCAGACACACTCGCTTCAAAACAAGTGTTTAGAGGTGTGGTCTTGGTGACCTTTTTGTTCAGTATTCCTGATTTTTTAGGCTTTGTAATTCCGAGCGCATATTTAGTAGGTATTAAAAATTTCATTCCATTGGCAAACGCCAGCTTAGGGTGGGTGCTTCCTGCATTTTTGGCTTTTATTGGATTGAATTTCACTGTTTTTATAAAGAAGTTTTCCAACTAGAAACACGTTAAAAAGTTGTTTTTGCAGTTATAAAAATTAAATAGGTTATTTTTGTAGTCCATTTAAAAACACATTTATTGTTAAATTACTACGCATATCCACATACCGCTTCCAAAAACTGGGTGACTTTTGTTCACGGAGCAGGGGGTAGTAGTTCTATATGGTTCAAGCAAGTGCGTGCTTTTAAAAAACATTTTAACGTGTTAATTCTCGATTTACGAGGTCACGGAGATAGTAAACCCACCTTAAAAGATACCTTCAACCCAAAATATACTTTTGACTCCATTACCAATGACATTGTGGAGGTGCTAGCACACTTAAAAATAGAGAAATCGCATTTTATTGGCATTTCTTTAGGGACTATTTTGATCCGAAATTTGGCAGAAAAAAGACCAGAAATGGTTCAGAGTATGGTGATGGGTGGTGCGATTATAAAAATGAATTTCCGCTCGCAAGTGTTAATGAAAGTGGGAAATCTTTTTAAGTCTGTGGTGCCCTATATGATGCTATACAAACTCTTTGCATTTATTATTATGCCAAAGAAAAATCATAAAAAATCGAGATTATTGTTTGTAAACGAAGCGAAGAAATTATATCAAAAAGAATTTATTCGTTGGTTTAAATTAACCTCAGAAATCAACCCACTTTTAAGGCTTTTTAGAGCAAAAGACATTAAAATCCCTACTTTTTATGTGATGGGTGCAGAAGACCATTTATTTTTACCTTCCATAAAAAACATTGTGTCAAAACACAGCAGTTCTTCACTTTTTGTGGTAGACAATTGTGGGCACGTGGTGAATGTAGAACAGCCAGAAATGTTTAACAACCACACCATTCAATTTATCAATTCTTTGGCATAAAAAAAACGAGTCTTTCAACTCGCTTTTTTATTATTAGGCATTCATAATATCTTCAATTTCATCCGCTTCAATAGGAATATTTCCCATCAGATTAAAAGGCGCTCCGTTTTCTTGAACAACCATATCATCTTCTAGACGAATACCAAAACCTTCTTCAGGAATGTAAATTCCAGGCTCTACCGTAAACACCATATTGGCTTCCATGGGCTTGTGAAGTAATCCATAATCGTGCGTATCTAAACCAATGTGATGGCTGGTTCCGTGCATGAAATACTTCTTGTATGCAGGCCAGTTTTTATCTTCATTTTGTACATCTGCTTTGTCTAGCAAACCTAATTTCAGCAATTCTGCCGTCATAATTCCACCAACCTCAACATGGTAGTCTTTCCAAATTGTTCCTGGCGTTAAGAGTTTTGTTGCTTCTTTTTTTACATGGTTTACTGCGTTGTATACTGCTTTTTGTCTTTTAGAAAACTTCCCAGAAACAGGGACCGTTCTTGACAAATCACTTTTATAATTGGCATATTCTGCTGCAATATCAAACAAGATTAAATCGCCTGCTTTACATTGTTGATTGTTTTCGATATAGTGCAATACATTTGCGTTGTTTCCGCTTGCTATTATTGGGGTATATGCAAATCCTTTAGAGCGATTTTTAATAAACTCATGAATCAATTCTGCTTCAATTTCATATTCCCAAACACCGGGTTGTATGAAGTTTAGAATTCTTCTAAAACCTTTTTCGGTAATGTCACAAGCTTGCTGCATTAAATCCAATTCAATCGGATCTTTAACGGCACGCAAACGCTGTAAAATAGGATTGCTTTTGGCAACACTATGTGCAGGGTATTTTGCCAATAGCCATTTTGTAAAACGATCTTCACGAGTTTCAGTAGCTACATTGGCTCTGTAATGTTCGTTGGTATTGATGTAAAAAGTAGCTGCATAAGAAGCCATTTCAAACAACACTTTTTCTAAATCTTGCAGCCAAAACACGGTTTTAATTCCCGCCGTTTTATACGCCGCTTCTTTCGTTAGTTTTTCCCCTTCCCAAACCGCAATGTGTTCATTGGTCTCCGTTAAAAAAAGCACCTCTCGTAAGTTTTCGTTGGGGCAATCAGGAAATAGCATTAACACACTTTCTTCTTGGTCTACACCACTCAAATAAAAGACATCTCTATGTTGCTCAAAAGGCATCGTACTGTCTGCACTAATAGGATAAATATCATTCGAATTAAAAATAGCCATGCTATTCTCCTTCATTAGCGAAGCGAAATTTTTACGATTTTTTATAAAAAGTGCTGAATTTATGGGTTGGTACTTCATGGGAAACGTGTTTAGAATTCAAAGGTAGCAATAATAAACAGCAACTTAAAATGAATTGAAGTTCGCCGCAAATTCATTTGCAAGAATCGCGTCTAATGGAAAATTCTTATTGAATGTACACTTAGTTTTAGTGCGCTTTTTTACTTTTTTATTCAAAAAAATACCACACAGTAATACCGATTTTGTTTTCAATATTATTATGTGGTATGTAATTTTTATATAAAAAAGCTTCTTATTCCCTAAGTCCGTTTCTTTTTTGGAGCACCTGTTCTTCCGCGCCCCGAAGTAGGAGTCGTATTATTTCCTTTAAAATGCGGTTTGTTTTTTGGTCTATTTCCGCCAGAAGCTGGTTTTTTCTTTCCAAAAGAACCTTTACTTTGGGTAGCAGCTCTTTTTGGCGCCGCCGTATCTGTCGGTTCAAAACCTTCTACGATATTCGATTCTAATTTTTCTTTTAATAGTTTTTCAATCTCGTTCTGATACTCAACCTCTTCACTACATACCAAAGAAATCGCTTCACCTGCAGCACCTGCTCTTCCTGTTCTTCCAATTCTATGAATATAGTCTTCAGGTACATTTGGCAATTCGAAGTTCACAACATGTGGAAGCAATGGAATGTCTAAACCACGTGCAGCAATGTCGGTAGCTACTAAAATTTTAATGGTATTGTCTTTGAAATTTCGAAGCGCTTTTGTTCTAGCTCCTTGACTTTTATTTCCGTGAATTGCAGCAGCAGAAATGCCCGCTTTCACCAGTTTCTCAGTCAATTTATTAGCACCGTGTTTGGTTCTTGTAAAAACCAATACCTGCGTCCAGTTGTTGTCTTTAATCAGCTTGATAGTAAACTCGGTCTTTTTGTTTTTATCAACTTTATAAACCTTATGGGTTACTTTTTTTGCTGTTGAATTTTGCGGCGCCGTTTCCACAGAAACAGGGTTTCTTAAAATCCCAGAAGCTAATTTTTTAATATCATTTGAAAAAGTAGCAGAAAACATCAAGTTTTGACGTTTTGAAGGCATAAAACTAATGATTTTGTTGATATCTCTCACAAAACCCATGTCTAACATTCTATCTGCTTCATCTAAAATTAAGATCTCTACACGTTTAAAAGAAAGTGCTTTTCGATCATGTAAATCCAACAGTCTTCCAGGTGTTGCTACCAAAATATCGACACCACTTTTTAAGGTTGCAATTTGTGGTTTTGCGTTTACACCTCCAAAAATAACCGTCGATTTTATATTTACATACTTACTGTATTCTCTAACGTTGTCATGAACCTGTGCTGCTAATTCTCTTGTTGGTGTTAAAACCAACGCACGCAAGGGTCTGTATTTTGGATGTTTTGTTTCTGATAAATGCTGTAAAACAGGCAGGGTAAATCCTGCAGTTTTTCCAGTTCCTGTTTGAGCAGAAGCTAAAATATCTTTTCCTTCTAAAATACGTGGAATTGCTTTTTCTTGTATGGGAGACGGTTTGGTATATCCTTTCTCTTCAACGGCTTTCACCAATGCTGAAGATAAACCTAAATCTGAAAATGTCATAGAAATTATTTAAGAAACTCACCTTATGTAGCGGTTTCTGGGGACAAAGATACATTCTTTTAAGTTTAGGGTTTGCAAAGTTTTACGGAGCTTTTTATGTTAATTCTTTTGCTATTGACTTTACAAGTAGTAATTTCATCACTTCAAACCAAACCTCGACTCTTATGAAAGCTGTTTTTCACCTTATTTTATTTCTTTTTTCAATAAGTTTTTTCGCACAACAAGCCACAGATGCTGCGCTTATTCAAGAAGCCTTGCTTCAAAAAACAACCTTAGCAAACAACTCGCTGGTCAAAAATATAAATTTCACCAATATGGGTCCGACAGTAATGAGTGGACGTGTTGCAGATGTTGCTGTAAATCCAGATAATACAACAGAGTTTTATGTAGGCTACGCTTCAGGAGGTTTGTGGTATACCAATAATAACGGAACAACGTTTACCCCAATACTTGATAATTCTCCAACGCAAAACGTAGGAGATATTGCCGTCGACTGGAATTCTGGAACGATTTGGGTAGGAACGGGTGAGAAAAACTCTTCCCGATCAAGTTATGCAGGAATTGGAATTTTAAAATCTACTGACCAAGGAAAAACGTGGACCAATGTTGGTTTGCCAGATGCACATCATATCAGTAGAATTCTAATCAACCCAAAGAATGCCGATGAAGTTGTTGTGGGTGTTATTGGTCATTTATATTCTTCCAATGAAGAAAGAGGAGTGTTTAAAACTACTGATGGTGGAAAAACATGGACAAAGTCATTGTTCATAAATAATGAAACGGGTATTATAGACGTTGCAGCAGCGCCAGAGAATTTTAATGTGATGTATGCTGCCTCATGGGAAAGAGCGCGTAAGGCTTGGAATTTTGACGGTGACGGAAGTAGTTCTGCCATTTATAAAAGTACCGATGCGGGGAGTTCGTGGTGGAAAATTGCAGATAAAAGTGGTTTTCCTACAGGAAGTGGTGTAGGTAGAATTGGCTTGGCCGTTTTTAATGAAAACACGGTATATGCTTTGCATGACAGCCAATTTAGAAGACCAAAAAACAAAGATAAAAAACCCTCAGACGATTTAACAAAAGAAGATTTTAAAACCATGTCTTCGAGCGATTTCTTACAACTAACAGACAAAAAGTTAAACACCTATCTAAAAAATAACGGGTTTCAAGAAAAATACCGCGCCGAAAACGTAAAACAAATGCTGCGTGTTGGAACCGTAAAACCCATAGATTTAGCAAGTTATTTAGAAGATGCCAACTCGATGCTTTTTGACAGACAGGTAATCGGAGCAGAGGTTTTTAAAACGACAAATGGAGGGAAGTCTTGGAAGAAAACACATGAAAATTTTTTAGACGGTGTGTATAGTTCTTATGGCTATTATTTTGGAGAAATACGAGTAGATCTACAAGATGAAAACGGTGTTTATGTAATGGGCGTTCCCATTATAAAATCGAAAGATGGCGGAAAAACATTTACATCGATTAGCAAAGAAAACGTGCATTCAGATCATCAAGCGCTTTGGGTGAACCCAAAAAAATCAGGACACCTTTTAAATGGAAATGATGGCGGACTCAACCTTTCCTATGATGATGGTGAAAATTGGACAAAGTTAAACGATCCTGCCGTAGGGCAATTTTACTCAGTGTATGCAGACAATCAGAAAAATTATAATGTTTATGGTGGTTTGCAAGACAACGGAGTTTGGGTAGCCCCAAACAATGCAAAAATAAATAAAGGATGGAAACAAACTGGTAAAAACCCCTATGAATCCATTATGGGTGGAGATGGAATGCAAGTGCAAGTGGACGATCGAAATCCGAACATTGTCTATACAGGATATCAATTTGGGAATTATTATCGTATTAATAGAGCGACCGGAAAGAACACCTACATTCAACCAAAACATACTTTAGGAGAAACGCCATACCGATTTAACTGGCAAACGCCGATTCATCTCTCAAAACACAATCAAGATATTTTATATTTAGGAGGAAATAAATTGCATAGGTCTCTTAACAAAGGAGAAACTTGGGAAACCATTTCAGGGGATTTAACCACCGGAGGGAAGAAAGGAAATGTAGCCTATGGAACGTTGACTTCAATTTCTGAAAGCCCATTTCAATTCGGGGTTATTTATGTCGGTTCCGATGATGGATATATCAATGTTACTAAAAATGGTGGTGGAAGTTGGACGCGAATTTCGAATGATTTACCAAAAAATTTATGGGTGTCAAGAGTCATCGCTTCAAAACATAAAAAAGAGCGTGTATATGCTACTTTAAACGGGTATCGTTTTGATGATTTTACTTCTTATATGTATGTTTCTGACGATTATGGGCAAACATGGAAAAGCATTAGTTCAAACATTCCAATTTCAGCTGTAAATGTGGTGAAGGAAGACCCAGCAAACGAAAACCTTTTGTATGCAGGAACTGATAATGGGGTGTATGTTTCCCTGAATTCTGGTGCGTCTTGGGAAGTGTTTTGTAAAAACGTACCCAATGTCGCTGTGCATGACTTGGTGATTCAACCCACAGCAAAACATTTGATAATTGGAACACACGGACGTAGTTTGTACAAAGCAGATATTGCTCCTTTGCAAAAAATGACGGAAGATGTTTTGTTAAAAAAGACCCATGTTTTTGCAATTAAAAGCATTCGAAAAAACACCTCTTGGGGGAGTTCTTGGAGTCCGTGGAGAAAAGCGAATACGCCCGAAATGACGATTCCTTTTTATTCGAACTCTACCAAAAAAGTGATGGTTGCAATTTTTAAAGATGAAATTAAAGTAAACACGATGACTGTTGCTGCAGACAAAGGATACAATGAAGTGATTTTTGATGTGTCTTATTCTAAAAAAGGGAAAAGAGCCTTTGAGAAATCGAATCGAAAAAAGGGTTCAGAAACTGATATTTTAAAAGCGGCTAAAAACGGTGTTTTCTACTTGCCAAAAGGAAAATATGTTGTAAAAATTGGCAGTGCTGAAAGTTCGTTTGAAGTAAGGTAATTTGTCATCTTGCTTTGCTTCAAATCTTAATTGGGGATAATTATTTAAAATAGTTCTAAATACTAGCGAAAACGTTGTAAATTCTTTGTTTTGCGAGTTGTTTCGGTGTATTTTTGCACCTAAAATTTTAACTAATTATACAATGAGCGGATTTTTTAAATCTTCAATTGGAAGAAAAGTATCAATGGCGCTTTCTGCGTTCTTCTTAATGTTCTTCTTACTTCAGCATTTAGCAATAAATATTTTATCGGTTTTTAGCCCGGAAACTTTTAACGAGGTTTCTCATTTTATGGGATCAAACCCAGTGGTTCAATTTGCATTACAACCTGTCTTAATTTTTGCAGTTGTTTTTCACTTTGTAATGGGGTTTATTTTAGAGTTAAGAAACAGCAAAGCAAATGGTGTTTCTTATGCTAAAAACAATGGTGCTGCAAATTCTACTTGGTTTAGTAGAAATATGATTTATAGCGGAATTACAATTTTGGCATTTATCGTTTTGCACTTCATCGATTTTTGGTTTCCAGAGATCAACACCAAATTTATTCAAGGCGATTGGTCTGGTATGACTGAAGGTGTGGATGGTTTTCGCTATCATGAAGAATTGGTGCACAAGTTTGTGAACCCAATTAGAGTAGGCGCTTATGTTGTTGCCTTTGTCTTTTTAGGATTGCATTTAGCACACGGATTCACTTCTGCTTTTCAATCTATGGGAGGTACTGTAGGGAGAAAAAAAGCAGCACAAAATATTGGAAAGGCGTATTCAATTATAATTCCAGCAGGATTTATTTTTATTGCACTTTATCATCACTTCAACCATTAATCGCATAATAGTATGGCTTTAGATTCAAAAGTACCACAAGGTCCATTGAAAGATAAATGGACAGATTATAAAAATCATATTAACTTGGTAAACCCTGCAAATAAACGTCATATTGATGTGATTGTTGTTGGTACAGGATTGGCAGGAGGTTCTGCTTCTGCAACCTTAGCAGAATTAGGCTACAATGTAAAATCATTTGCCTATCAAGATTCTCCACGTAGAGCACATTCAATTGCTGCACAAGGGGGAATTAATGCAGCAAAAAATTACCAAGGAGATGGAGATTCTACTTACAGATTGTTTTATGACACTGTAAAAGGAGGCGATTACCGTTCTCGAGAATCCAACGTATACAGATTGGCAGAGGTTTCTGCAAACATTATAGATCAATGTGTAGCTCAGGGAGTTCCTTTCGCACGTGATTATGGGGGTCTTTTAGACAACCGTTCTTTTGGTGGAGTGTTAGTTTCTAGAACTTTCTATGCTAAAGGACAAACAGGACAGCAACTATTATTAGGTGCTTATTCTGCAATGAATCGTCAAATTGCGCGTGGTAAGATTGAAATGTTCAATCGTCACGAAATGTTAGATGTAGTTGTTGTTGATGGAAAAGCCAGAGGAATTATTGCACGTAACTTAGTAACTGGAGAAATTGAACGTCATTCTGCACATGCAGTGGTGATTGCTTCTGGAGGGTATGGAAATGTTTATTTCTTATCTACCAACGCCATGGGTTCTAATGTAACCGCAGGTTGGAAAGTGCATAAAAAAGGAGCGTATTTTGCAAACCCTTGTTATACACAAATTCACCCAACATGTATTCCACGTTCTGGAGATTACCAGTCAAAACTAACGTTGATGTCTGAGTCTTTACGTAATGATGGACGTATTTGGGTTCCTAAAAACATGGAAGATGTTTTAGCCATTCGTGAAGGGAAATTAAAACCTACGCAATTAACAGAAGATCAAAGAGATTATTATTTAGAAAGACGTTATCCTGCCTTTGGAAACTTGGTGCCACGTGATGTCGCTTCAAGAGCAGCAAAAGAACGTTGTGACGCAGGTTACGGTGTCAATGCAACAGGAGAAGCAGTGTATTTAGATTTTGCAGCTTCATTTGAACGATATGGTTTAGAACAAGCGAAGATTCAAAACATCTCAAATCCATCTGCTGCAAAAATTAAAGAATTAGGACAAGCAATTGTAAAAGCGAAATATGGAAACTTATTTCAGATGTACGAGAAAATTGTCGATGAGAATCCATACGAAACCCCAATGATGATTTATCCAGCGGTACACTATACCATGGGTGGTGTTTGGGTTGATTATAACTTGATGACGACCATTCCTGGATGTTATGCAATTGGAGAAGCAAACTTCTCTGATCACGGAGCAAATAGATTGGGTGCTTCTGCACTAATGCAAGGTTTGGCAGATGGTTATTTCGTATTACCATATACAATTGGAGATTATTTATCTGATGATATCCGTACTGGAAAAATAGCAACAGATACTCCAGAATTTGATGCAGCAGAAAAAGAAGTTTCTGAAAGAATTGAATTCTTTGTGAATAATAAAGGAACACATTCTGTAGATTATTACCACAAGAAATTAGGAAAAATCATGTGGGATAAATGTGGGATGTCTAGAAACAAAGCTGGTTTAGAAGAAGCTGTTGAAGAAATTTCTGCTTTAAGAAAAGACTTCTGGGAAAATGTAATTGTTCCTGGAACAGCGACAGAGTACAACGAACAATTGGCGAAAGCGGGTAGAGTAGCAGATTTCTTAGAATTAGGAGAATTGTTTGCAAAGGACGCCTTAGTGAGAGAAGAATCTGCAGGAGGACACTTTAGGGAAGAACACCAAACTGAAGACGGAGAAGCAAAGCGAATGAAAGAATTTCAATTTGTGTCTGCTTGGGAATATAAAGGAGAGCCTAAAGATGCTGTTTTACATAAAGAAGCATTGGTGTACGAGAATATAGAAGTTAAAGAAAGAAGTTATAAATAAAAAAGAGAGTATGAACTTAACACTTAAGATTTGGCGTCAAGTAGATGCAAACGACAAAGGTAAAATGGTCGATTACAAAGTGACTGAAATTTCAGAGCACATGTCTTTTTTAGAAATGATGGACGTTTTGAATGAACAGTTGGTAAATGCAGGTGATGAGCCTGTTGCTTTTGATCATGACTGTAGAGAAGGAATTTGTGGAATGTGTTCTATGTACATCAACGGAGAAGCGCATGGGCCAGACAGAGGCGTAACAACATGTCAATTGCACATGCGTATGTTTAAAGATGGAGATACCATTACCATAGAGCCTTTTAGAGCTGCTTCTTTTCCCGTTATTAAAGATTTAGTAGTAGACCGTTCGGCATTTGATAGAATTCAACATTCAGGAGGTTATATTTCTGTGAACACTTCAGGAAACACCCAAGATGCCAATTCAATTCCTATTTCTAAACACGCAGCAGATGAAGCAATGGATGCAGCAACCTGTATTGGTTGTGGTGCTTGTGTAGCCACCTGTAAAAACTCTTCTGCGATGTTATTTGTAGGGGCAAAAGTATCGCAATACGCATTGTTACCACAAGGACAAGTAGAAGCGGCCGATCGTGTGAAAAACATGGTGGCGCAAATGGATTTAGAAGGTTTTGGAAACTGTACCAATACAGGTGCATGTGAGGTAGAATGCCCGAAAGGAATTTCTTTAGATAACATAGCAAGAATGAACAGAGAATTAATGAAAGCATCGATTTAATTTTTATAATAAAAAATTAAATCTTTTAACTTTTGTTGAAATAATAAAACT